>Ga0136641_1000242_pt1 | contig 23046 bp, 39 predicted proteins | sample EliLak1302023Y_FD_115312 | JGI IMG/M metagenome (GOLD analysis project Ga0136641, IMG submission 115312) | Freshwater microbial communities from Elizabeth Lake, Yosemite National Park, California, USA - 13020-23Y | ecosystem: Environmental > Aquatic > Freshwater > Lake ...
CAAAATCATACGACATTGATACTGCCAAAATGCTACGCAAGGGTTTAGACGATGCGCCCGAACATACACCAGCAGGCTTACAGAAGCGTGTGCTGGATCGTAAGTTGAAAGGTGTGGCGGAAGGCATCAAAGGTGCTATTGCAGGCGGCGCGGCCGGGGCACTACTTACTCGAACTCCAAGCGGAGCAATGACCGGAGCAGATATAGGCAATACGCTAGGCGATATGACAGATGAAAATTATGACGAAGCAGAAACAATGAAAAATAGTCTGCACACAATTATTCGTATGGCTACTGAGCTAGACAAACACATTGATGATAGTTCAGAATTTGACGAATGGGTTTCTGAAAAGATGGGTGCTGTTAAAGGCATGCTAACAGCCGTTGCCGATTATGTAATAAGTGATCAAGAGATGGGAAGTCATGAAGAAGAAACTGACGAAGAGATTGCTCCTGGCATTGTACATCAACATCAACACGGTACACTAAAACATACATCAACCGCAATGGAAGGTGCAAAAGTTGATCGTCAAGCAAAACACATTACCAAGAGCATGATGAAATCGCATCCTGGTATGAGCAAGGACAATGCAGAATCTGCCGCCTGGGCACATATTAAGCATCCGAAGAAGAAGAAAAAAGTCAAGGAAGATGCATACAATATCTATCTTGAAGTTTTGCTCAATAAGTCATTGAATAAATGAAAATCATAGAACTCTTTGAGGGGATGAAACCTGAACATGTTTCTGGCAAGGAAACTAAAGGTGCGGTAGCCTCTCTAGAAAAAGCCCTGCTTGATGCCAAATCTAAAGGCACTAACCTGGATTATGATTCTATCGATGCTATGATGCAGAAAGTGTGCAAAGACCATCAGCTTACTGGTCAAAAATTACACGATGATTTTGTCGATAAACATAATCTAGTTCCGGATAACTGGATTAAAAAACAAGTCGACGAAAACTTTGCAGATGGTAAAAATCCAGGACGCAAGGGATTGGCCAAACGTAGCGGAGTCAATACCAAAGCTTCAGTAAGCAGTCTACGCAGTACTGCCAAACACTCGTCTGGTGAAAAAGCCCGAATGGCACACTGGTTAGCCAATATGAAATCCGGTAAAGCTAAGGCTAAAAACAAATAATCAAGACTTGACAATCTCCTGTATTCAGTATATAATTACTGTACAGGAGATTAATTATGAGTAAAGCATATGGCGCACCAGAGCAGGCAAAAATCAAACAACTTATTTCTGAAGGCGTAACAGTCTTGCAAGAAATTGAAGACTTGAACGAAGGTTTGAACGACACTATCAAAGCTGTTGCTGAAGAACTAGAAGTTAAACCAAGCATTATTAAAAAAGCAATTAAGATCGCACAAAAGGGCGATTGGGAAAGAGTATTTACTGAGTTTGATGACTTGGAAACTATCGTTGATATCAGCGGTCATGCAATTCGCCAAAGCGATTATGATGCACAAAACCCAAACCGCATCGGTGACAATGATTGATACATTCTTCGCACCAACGCTAAGATGGATCAAAGATGACTGGCGTAGCAATAAGTTTAGGTTCGTTACTGAGCTCTTTGCTTGGGCTATATCTATTGGCTGTAGTATCACAATGGCAGTCACAGTCCCTACTCCTCCTCTTATTTTACTATATCCTATCTGGATTAGTGGCTGTGCTATGTATGCATGGGCTTCTTGGACTCGCAAGAGCTTTGGCATGTTGGCTAACTACATTTTGTTAGTTAGTATAGATACTGTCGGTTTGATCCGAATGTTAAGTTAAATATATTTGAGAACGGTTCAGCGAACCATAAGTCGCAATGCTGAAGGTTAACCGGCCATAAGCGGTAAGGAGAATTATGAGTTATATCGATGCCATCTGGGATCGTGACAATGACCGTGTACGTGTCGTTGAGCGTGATCCAAAAAAAGGTCGAATCTATGTCGACTATCCCGCAAGGTACGTGTTTTATTATCCAGATAATAAAGGCAAGTACAAATCAATCTACGGCGAAAGCCTATCAAAAGTTACTTGTAAGTCATTCAAGGAATTTGCCAAAGAACAAAAAATACACTCAAGTCACAGACTATTTGAAAGTGACATCAATGCAAACTTTCGTATCCTAGAAGAAAACTATCTAGGTAAAGATGCTCCAAAGTTGAATGTAGCGTTTTTCGACATCGAGGTAGACTTTGATCCAGAACGTGGCTATGCTTCTCCCGAAGATGCATTTATGCCAATCACTGCAATCTCAGTCTACCTACAATGGATGCAGACTATGGTTACATTGGCTATCCCGCCAAAAGGTCTTAAGATGGAAGATGCTGTGAAACTTGTTGAAGAGTTTCCTAATACGCATCTATTTGAAAGCGAAGCAGAAATGCTTGATACTTTCCTAAACCTAATTGAAGATGCAGACATTATCAGTGGGTGGAACAGTGAAGGGTATGATATTCCCTATACCGTTAACCGTGTTACCAAAGCACTGAGTAAAGAAGATACACGGCGTTTCTGTTTGTGGGATCAATTTCCAAAGAAACGTGAATATGAAAAGTATGGTAAAGCCGCAGTTACCTATGACCTTGTAGGTCGTGTACACTTAGACAGTCTCGAACTGTATCGCAAGTACACATATGAAGAACGTCATACCTATCGACTAGATGCAATTGGTGAAATGGAGGTCGGTGAGAATAAAACAGTTTATGAAGGTACGCTGGATCAACTGTACAACAATGACTTCCGTAAGTTTATTGAATACAACAGACAAGATACCGCACTACTTGATAAACTAGATAAGAAATTAAAGTTTATTGATCTTGCCAACACACTGGCACATGAATGTACTGTATTATTACAGACTACGATGGGTGCTGTTGCTGTGACCGAACAGGCGATTGTAAACGAAGCCCACCACAGAGGACTGATTGTTCCAAGTCGTCCAAAGCGTGATGAGAACGCAGACAACCAGGCCGCCGGTGCGTATGTTGCGTATCCTAAAAAAGGACTTCACGACTGGATTGGGTCAGTCGACATTAACTCACTTTATCCAAGCGCGATTCGTGCGCTCAACATGGGCCCAGAAACCATTGTCGGACAGTTGCGCCAAGATTACACACAGGCAGAAATTGATGAAAAAATTGCCAAAGGCAATTCGTTTGCCGCGGCATGGGAAGGTAAGTTTGGCAGTAACGAATACGAATTTGTTATGAACAAAGACAAAGCCAACGACATTACTGTTGAATGGGAATCCGGCGAAGTCGACGTACTAAGCGGTGCTCAAATCTATGAAATGATTTATGAAAGTAATCAGCCATGGATGCTAAGTGCCAACGGTACAATTTTCACATACGAAAACGAGGGGATCATCCCCGGCTTGCTAAAACGTTGGTATAGCGAGCGTAAAGACATGCAGGCCAAACTAAAGGAAGCTATTAATGCAGGAAACAAAATTGAAGAAGAATACTGGGACAAGCGTCAGTTGGTTAAGAAAATTAACCTTAACTCTTTATATGGTGCTATTCTTAACGCTGGTTGCAGGTTCTTTGATAAGCGTATCGGTCAATCCACAACTCTTACAGGCCGATGCATCGCTCGTCACATGGCCGCAAAAATAAATGAAGTAATTTGCGGGGAGTATGATTACAAAGGTCGTAGCATTATCTACGGTGATACAGACTCTGCATATTTCTCAGCATATACAACATTAAAGACTGATATTGATAAAGGTCGCTTGCCTTGGGACAAAGAAACTGTTGTTCAACTATATAATCAAATTGCAGACGAGGTTAATGGTACATTCCCGCAAATGATGTTAGACTTCTTCCATTGTCCAAAGAGTCGAGGTGAAGTTATCAAAGCAGGTCGTGAACTGGTTGCTATCAAAGGACTGTTTATTACTAAAAAGCGTTATGCTGTACTGTACTATGACAAAGAAAACAAACGTGCAGACGTAGATGGCAAGCCAGGTAAGATCAAGGCCATGGGCTTAGATCTCAAGCGCAGTGATACTCCGGAATTTATGCAGAAGTTCTTGGAAGAAATCCTAACTAAGGTACTAAACGGTAGCCAAGAAAAAGAGATACTAGACCGTATTGGCGAATTCCGAACTGAGTTTAAAGTTAGACCGGGTTGGGAGAAAGGTAGTCCAAAACGTGCTAACAATATTACAGAGTATCGTGAAAAAGAAAAGAAAGCAGGTAAGGCCAATATGCCAGGCCATGTACGTGCAAGTATTAACTGGAACGTGTTACGAGAAATGAACGGCGACAGGTACTCTATGCAGATTGTAGATGGTATGAAAGTTATCGTTTGCAAGGTTCGAGATAATCCAATGGGGTATACAAGTATTGCGTATCCTGTAGACGAACTGAGATTGCCCAAGTGGTTCCAGGAATTACCATTTGATCATTCTGAAATGGAGGCAACTATTATCAATAACAAACTTGATAATTTAATTGGCGTGTTGGAATGGGACTTGAAATCAACGACACAAAATAATACGTTTGGTAATTTGTTCACATTTGAATAAAATTTACTTGACTTTGATTCAAAATCTAAATATAATATATAAAAGGACTTTAACATGAAAGATATTTTACAAGACATCGTATCACATACGCACAACCTAGGATTTTTAGAAGTAGTTAAGATCACAGGAACAGAAGAAAAAACTCAAATTGATTCTGTTGCCGGCGACCGCTCAATTATCCTATCAGCAGAAACTGCAAATGCACAGCCAGACATGGTAGGCATTTTTGGTATGCCACAACTTAACAAACTAAAGATTCATTTAGATTGCCCAGAATATAAAGAAGGTGCAAAAATTTCTTTAGTTAAGGGTCAACGTAACGGTGAAGATATTCCTGTAGGGTTACACTTTGAAAACAAAGGTGGCGACTTTAAAAACGATTATCGTTTTATGAACCAGACTGTTATTGAAGAAAAGTTAAAGGTTCCTAAGTTCAAAGGTGTTAGTTGGGATATCACTATTGTTCCTACAGTAGCAAGCGTACAGCGTTTCAACTTCCAGGCAAGTGCAAACAGCGAACACTCAACATTTGTTGCAAAAACAGATGGCGATAAATTGAAGTTTACATTTGGTGATGTTAATACACACGCAGGTGAGTTTGTATTTGCAGACGGTCTCACAAGCAAGATTACTGCTAACCTAAGCTGGCCAGTTGCACAGGTATTAAGCATCTTGAAAATTGCAGATGTTAACAATACTAAACTGAGTATCAGTAATCAAGGCGCACTAAAGATCACGTTAGATAGCGGTTTGGCAACTTACGAATATATTTTACCAGCACAAGCATGATAAACGGTATAACTCAACAGGGTAGACACATGTACATACATGGGGGGCATTCTAGCAGTCCCTATGTTAACATGAATAATTCTTCTGCTGGCATGATGAGATATAACGGCAGTTACATGGAAGTGTATGATGGAAGTGTTTGGCAAACTATTAGCGGTGCTATTGCAACTGTTGGAATGAATGCCAATGCCGAATCAGCGATTGACTGGGCTATAAAAAAGATGTCTGAAGAAAGAGAGTTTGAATTGCTTGCTGAGAATCATCCTGCTGTTAAAATTGCATTAGAAAACCTAAATAAAGCACAAGAACAACTAAAAGCTACAGTTATACTGAGCAAGGAATATAATGAAACAACAAATTAACTTAACTCCACTACAGAAAGACTACGCTGTCTATTTGCCAGCTATTAGCAGTTTCTATAGTACATACATTGCAAAACAAAGATTAGAAAAGTTTATCGCTGACGATCGCGTTCCTGCAGGATTTGATCGCGGTGTCGAAGGCATGAACTTTCTCAATGCTGAAGAAGGCTACTTTACCTACAAGTACGGTCTTTACTCAGCAGGTCACGCACAACTAGATTTGAATAAGAGTCTAACACAAGAGTCAATGATCCAACAACGAGATCGTGGCAATACGATGATCTTAGGCGACTCCGGTGGTTACCAAATTGGTAAAGGTGTCCTTAAATTTGATTGGCTAGACTTTGAAGGTCCTAATGCAACTAAAACACGTCAAAGTATTTTAGAATGGTTAGAACTTACCGCTGACTGGTCTATGATGCTAGACGTTCCTACATGGGCATGTGATCACGTACACAGTCCAAAGACTGGTCTCAAGACAGTTGAAGATTGTTTGGAAAAGACGCAGTATAATAACAGATACTTCTTAGAAAATCGTCTAGGACAAACCAAGTTCTTAAACGTACTACAAGGATGGGATTGGGATTCTGCAGAAGATTGGTACAACGGTGTTAAACAATTTAGTGATCCAAATACAACATGGGGCGAAAATAAGAACCCTTCAGCCGAAGGTTGGGCATTTGGTGGTGCTAACATGTGTAAGATGGATATTACTCTTAAACGTCTAATGACCATGCGTGAAGACGGTCTGTTAACAGGTAAGAATTGGATTCACTTCTTGGGTACTGCACAGCTAGACTGGGCTTGTTACTTGACCAGTATCCAACGCCAAATCCGCAAGCACATCAATCCAGAACTTACAATCAGTTTTGACTGCGCAAGTCCGTTCATTGCTACAGCACACGGATTGGTTTATACCAATGCACAGCATACAACTAAGCGATGGAGTGTTATCATGGACAAGGCTCCAGACAACAAGAGTCTTTCCGGACGGGACGATATACCTTTTCCGTTTGAATCAGCGATTGGTCGCAGACTGACAATGAAAGATATTGCCTACTATGATTTAGGTGAGCGCAAGACTGATGCAGAATTAGGTGGTGTTGTATTCGATCATCTAAATCCTCAACACTATAATGTTGTTCCTCGCCTTAATAAGCTAGGTAAAATTCCAAACAGAACAAGTTGGGATAGTTTTGCCTATGCGTTGATGATGGGGCATAATGTCGAATGTCATATTGTTGCTGTACAACGTGCAAATCAATTAATGGATATTGAAACAGCAAAGGCTCAACCCGATTGGCGTCATTGGAAGAAACTCAAAGATTCTGAAACAGGTAGTGACCAATATTCAGACTGGGTTCCTCGTAATATTCTTTACTTTAACCGTTTCGTAGAAGAATTGTTTAATACAAAGACTAAAGCAGAAGCGTTCCAAATGATTGAAGACGCAAAACCTATGTTGTCTAACATGATGGGTATGCGACTACGTGGTGGTAATGCTGAAAATAACTTTACAAGTTTATTTGAAACTGAAGAAGTAGTATTAGATAAAACTGTAAGTCCTGTAACTGCAATGCCAGAGCTAGATGAAGACAAGCTCGACGCATTAGAATTTGATAATGCCTAATGGACTTTATATCTGAATATCAATTGTCAGACATTACTATCTGCGACGAACTGTTGAGACTTTTTAGACTTGCAGATAGTAATGGTTTAACTAATCCTGGTGTTACGGGATCGGACGAACAAATTAGACCAGAGTATAAAGACAGCGTTGATTTCCATTTAGGTGATGCTAGAACATTAGGCAAGCCCCAAGATTTTAAATGGCCGAATTATCATACTGAATTGTCCGGATTTATTGACAAATACTGCACAGATGCTAAAATATACGAACACGCTGGAAAGTTTACCATACGCGATTTACCACAAATACAGTGGTACAAACCTAGTGCAGGTTATCACGCATGGCATATCGATGGCGGTCATGAATTTTGCAATCGTGCAATATCATTTTTAACGTATTTGAATACAGTACCAAATGGTGGAACTGAATTTTTGCATCAGAACAGAGTTGTTGAAGCAGTAAAAGGCAAAACAATTTTGTTTCCAACTGCATACACGCATATTCATCGAGGACAGGTTACTGCTAACCTCGACAAATATATTTTAATTGGCTGGCTTTGGTGGGATAACGAAAGATGAAAAGAGATTACGATTCTGGTGTCGCAACAGACATTATGTTTTTTACAGGCATAGAGATTGAAAAGACTCCTGCTTACGGAATGAATACTCTGTTTGTAGTGGGCACACATGATCCTCAAACAGTATTGCATATAGCCAACGATACTCAAGCATTACTCGATGAGAGTAAACGTATCAAACATATCTACTTCGGTGCTAATCAAAGTTTTCCTAAACTTCTAACTAACGATGCTGATGCTTGGCGTCCTTGGGAATATATGATCCAAGAATGTCTTGATGCCGGCTACTGGTGTACACTAGACTTTGATGTAAGTGTAGTAGAAGGTGTCCTTGAAAGTGCGTTAGTTGAACATCGACGGTTTATTCCTCAGATTTCGGTTAAACTTCCCTACTTGACACAGCTGGGATATAATGCTACAATTAAGATTGACGACAAAGATTTTGCCGCAACAAATCATGGAGTGTGGTGCCATAACCTACATGACCTACTTGGTAGAGATAAGTTTACAAGTTGGGACCAATATGGTAAAGACGAGATTATCAAATGAGTATAGAAACAATTAAAGAAGCCGCCCAGCGCCAAATTTGGGTTACCTTTCGAAAAGAAGGTATTCACTGCTATCCTGCGGCCGCAACAGACCCTGCATTAGCAACCGGCGATGAATATGATGTATCATTCCTCGGTACACCGCATCGTCATATTTTCCATTTTCGTGTAGCCATTGATGTGTTTCACAATGACAGAGATATCGAGTTTATCCAATTTAAACGTTGGTTAGAAAATCTATATCAAGGCACACTAGAACTTAACTACAAGTCTTGCGAAATGATCGCAGATGATTTGTACACCCAGATTGCGGCACGTTATCCCAAACGTACTGTAATAATTGACGTATCCGAGGACGGCGAGAACGGATGTGTCATTCATTATAATCTTACTCGCCCGTCACAATCCATTGTAATTTAAGGAACTTAAAAAATGGCACAGCCAAAATGGCTCGACAAGTACCTGGTAATGAAACCAGATGTTACTAAACTCTTCGACGATCTCGAAGCCTGGCACGATCATTGCAGATTTGAAATGATCGATTTTAACCCTGCAGACTTGTACAAGTCTAAGGCCTATAGAGACTTCACCTATAGGAAAAATGGTGGTAAAGGTTACCGTGGAAACGGAGAACGCAAACCTTACCTAGGTAAGAATCCAAGGCCATATAACAATGACCGTTTTTCTAATTGATTTAGAAGCAGTAGAAACAAGGTACACGGGTCAGTGGAAGACTCATGTACCTAGTCTCTTACGAAAGGCAGGACACAATGTCAACATTATATCAGGCCCCACTGATATTCCAACTGCTACTACTCCTGGAGCTTTTCTTAATTTTGGCGGCACCAATATTTACAAAGCCAGACAAGTTGAGGAAATGGGGCGTCTATTTTGTTCCGGCGCTGTTTGTCCAGGCGACCATTTTATTTTTACTGACGCTTGGCATCCTGGCATCATTAATCTAAAGTATATGAGTGAGTTGTTAGGGATTCCTATTACAACACATGGCTTATGGCATGCTGGTAGTTATGATCCTCAAGACTTTCTAGGTCGACTTGTTGGCAACAAACCGTGGGTTAGACATGCAGAGCAAAGTTTCTTTTACGCATTTGATCACAACTACTTTGCCACTAAGTTTCATATTGAACTATTCCATAGAGAATTGCTCAATGGAGGATTCCAAATAGAGAATCCCTGGTATGAAGAAGAACTAGACGAAATTCTATCAGGCGAGTATAAAAAGATTGTACGCACTGGCTGGCCAATGGAGTATATGGACGGTACATTAACCGGATATAAGAACATGCCCAAACGTGATCTTATTTTGTTTCCGCATCGGATCGCTCCTGAAAAACAAGTTGAGATTTTTAGAGATCTAAAAGAACATTTGCCGCAATATGAATTTGTTGTGTGCCAGGATCAACATCTAACTAAGAATGAATATCATAACCTACTAGGCGAAGCTAAATTAGTGTTTAGTGCAAATCTACAAGAGACGTTAGGCATTAGTTGTTATGAAGGTGCTGTAGTAGATGCTATTCCAATGGTTCCAGATCGCCTTAGTTACACAGAAATGTATTACGATACATTTAAGTATCCAAGCAAGTGGACTGAAGACTATCAATCATATACTGTTTATCGCCCAGACTTGTGTCATAAGATCATGCAGTATATGGACCATTACGAAAGTTTTATTCCAAAAGTAAAACAACAATCACAAGACCTAACAGAGCACTTTTTCAGTGCCGGAGAATTATTAAAATGGGTAAAATAGGTATTATAGGATTAGGATTTGTAGGCAATGCTATTAAACAGGCATTTTGGGACGATAGCCGATTAGTATTAGTCGACAATGACAAAACCCGGGGGCGCGATCCATTCCAGGACCTAGCGCAATGCGACGGAGTTTTTATCTGTGTCCCAACTCCGCAAGACTACGATGGTACTTGCGATACCACTATCTTAGAAGACATTCTAGCAAAGTTGGAAATAATCAAGTTTGAAGGAGTTATCATTAGTAAATGTACAGCGCCTCCAGATACCTATACTAGATTAAACGAGCAATATCCAAATCTTGTACATGCGCCAGAATTTTTAACTGCCGCCAATGCCGCTAGAGATTATGCCAATGGTAAGTTTGCTATCATCGGTGGTCGTATTAAAGCATATAGGGATCTAGCCGAAAGTGTTATTAAAGAAACACAAGGTGGATTAGAAAGCGTTCATCATTGTACTATTGCTGAAGCAAGTTTGGCAAAGTATGCTATCAACACATTTATGGCCACTAAGGTTACATTTATGAACGAATTGTATTCTTTGGCAAAGGCCAGCGACTGCGATTACAATCAAATTGCTAAAATGATTAAAAGCGATGTAAGAATTGGTAACAGTCATATGCAGGTTCCAGGGCCGGACGGCTCCTTTGGTTTTGGTGGAGCATGTTTTCCAAAGGACACAAACGCATTAATAAAATTTGCAGAAAGCAAAGATGTTCAAATGAATGTATTGGATGCGGCTGTGAAGAAAAATACTTTGCTTCGCTTGACTTAACCTAAATAATATCGTATAATAATACAAAGACATCCACGTCACAAACTCGGAGAATAAATTGACAGAATCAGTAATATACAAAAATATAGACGACAAAGACTACGAAGAATGTAACCTAGCAGATGCCATTCGCTTTAAGATGAAGCGTGAAGGCAAACGTTTTTGGGCTGGCGATAACATCAGCGAATACTTGCACGAAAGTGACAAAGAAAACTTGATCAACGAAGCAACTAATGCCTTTGAAAAAGTATTGGATACGCTGTTAATTGATAGAGAGAATGATCCAAACAGTCGAGGTACAGCACGACGATTAGCTAAAATGTATTTCAACGAAGTAATGGCAGGCAGATATGAACCAGCACCAGACGCAACCGCGTTTCCTAATGATAGTGAAGATCGTTATGAAGGTATGTTGGTGGTTAGGTCTGAGCTTCGTAGTATGTGTAGCCATCATCATCAGCCTGTTTCTGGTGTTGCCTACATCGGAATCATTGCCGCCCAAAAGCTCATCGGACTGTCCAAGTATACACGTATTGCCCAATGGTGTAGTCGTAGAGGAACCCTACAGGAAGAATTGTGTAATGACATAGCTAAAGAAATTAGCAAGGCTACCGGTGCAACAGACTTAGGTGTTTATATTCAAATGATACATGGTTGCTGTGAGAATCGCGGCATTATGGCACATTCTAGTCTAACACAAACTACTGTATTGAAAGGTGCTTTTAAAGAAGACGGCAATACAAAGAAAGAGTTTTTTGATAATATTAAATTGCAACAAGAGTTTGCACCACGTTAAAATAAAAGGAAATAAAATGACACAGACAATACCAAACGTAACATTCGCATTTCGCGAAGGAGATGAAACACCAGCAAGTGGTGGTTGCCCAATTGGAGGCAATTTTGTTTTTAAAACAACCAACGATTTATTTGCCGACAAGCGAGTAGTGGTATTCAGCTTGCCCGGAGCATTTACACCAACTTGCTCAACATATCAACTGCCTGGCTTTGAAGAACAGTTTTCTCTTTTCCAAGCAAAAGACATCGATGCAATCTATTGCGTTAGTGTTAATGACGGCTTTGTTATGAATGAATGGGCACGGCATTTAAACATTAAGAACGTTAAAGTTATTCCAGACGGTGCGGGCGCCTTCACAGAAGGTATGGGCATGACAGTTGATATGAGTGCCATTGGGTTTGGGAAACGCAGTCGCCGTTATGCCGCAGTAGTTAACAACGGTCTAGTAGAACACATGTTTATTGAACCAGAATCCAGTGACACTGATCCTGATCCATACAGTGTATCTAGTCCAGAAAATGTTTTGAAGCATCTATAAGGAGAATATTATGTTTGGCGACAAGAAAGAATAATCATTAACAAAGGAAAAATCATGCAGATAAGAGTAAAAGAAAATCCAGAAGAGTTTGGAACATGTGGTTGCGGTCGTAGTCCAACAGGTCAGTGTTGTGGATGGCACGGACTGGGTGAAGATGAATTCCGTGAAGCATTGGCAAAGTACGAAGCTGATCATATCACAAAAATCAACGAAGCTAAAAAGTATGACTAATTGGTTAAAACTTAAACTACGCTATTGGATAAACACCGCACAGGATATTGAAGATATGAATTACGCATCACAAAAAATGTCAACAGCAAATTCTATAGGTCTTGGCCGCGGTCCAACGCTAGACAGCGATAAAGGTATTCGATTTCAAGTATATAAAGCCACAGGCGGCATGGTTGTAGAAACAAGTATATATGATAGACACAAAGATCGTCACCACAATAGTTTGCATATCATTACCGATGAGCAAGATTTAGGCAAAGAAATTAGTAGGATCATTACAATGGAAACATTGAAGATCTAATGTTACAAAAACATAAGAAATTTGGGTCAAGTGAAACTATTGATTTGGATACTCAACACAAATGGGCTGTGCAATATCGAGTAGATTCACTTACACTAGGAAGATTGTGTTCGGAGTTTCCGGGGTTGCAAAAATCCTGGGAACAGTTTAAAATAGTGTATGAACTTTGTAAGAGCGAAAATGAAACTAACAGACACCCTACTTAATTGTCTAGAAAAGCTAGACCGTAAGCGTATCATCATGGATCGAGAAAGTAACGAACCATATCTAGAACGATATTATATATTTTTGAAAGATAGGCCCAACTGGTTTCCGTTCAATGCGTTTATCCATAAGTTTCTTAAATCAGATCCAGACGAAGTTCATGATCATCCGTGGCCGTATTTTACCTTAATCCTCCAAGGTGGCTACTGGGAATGGATTCCTAAGATTAATACCCTAGGGGAAAAATGGGGAGAGTACAAGATATGGCGAGGCCCAGGTCACTTTAGAACTTGTGAACCAGAAAGCTATCACCGTATTGAATTAGAACCAGGTGTTACACCTTGGACACTATTCATGCCAGGTCCAAAAAAGCGTGAATGGGGATTCCTTGATAATAACAAATGGATACACAACGAAACTTATTTGAAAGGCAGACGTGAACAAGCTAATATTAACACCGCCGCAGTTTAATGGCCTAATTGCAAAAATATGTAGAGATATCATGCTCAGTGATTGGCGTCCTGATATCATAGTAGGCATTGGTCGTGGTGGACTGTTGCCTGCTGTCATGATTAGTCAATATTTTAATATTAAGATGAACAGTTTAGATATTAGTCTACGTGACGGTGGCGATACTGTGAGTAATTGCGGCTTAGCCTCAGACGCATACGAAGGTGCAAATATTCTAGTTGTAGACGATATTAACGATACTGGTGCTACATTTAACTGGCTTATGGAAGATTGGCGTTCCAGTGCGTTGCCAAGTGCCATACGTTGGGACAACGATGTTTGGAATAAAACTGTAAAGTTTGCAGTAGTAGTAGATAACCTTGCAAGTGAGTGCAATGTTAAAATGGACTTTGCCGGTATGGAAGTTAACAAGGCAGAGAAAGATGTGTGGATAGAATTCCCTTATGAGGAGTGGTGGACAAAATGACAACATTTACAACAGAAGATAGAATCAAAGCGACCGAACCTCCCAAGCTACCCAAAGACGGAAGTAGATGGGCAGGTGCGGATCGAGATGTGTTTCATGTCTTACATACTATTGAATTAGAAGGGCATATATGGGTTCACTATATTAGAGAAACCGTAAAAGAAGACGGGCGACCAAGAGAGTTTAGTTGCTATCTAGAAAGTTTCCTAAGCAGATTTACAGAAATATTAAAATGACACAATTAAAAGGCCTAGTTCCAAAAGGTTGGGGTTCAGAATTTATCTGGGCCACTAACGACAAATACTGCGGCAAGTTTATGAACTTTGAAACGGGTCGTAAATTCAGTATGCACTTCCATCGAGACAAAGAAGAAACCTGGTATATACAATCAGGTAAATTTATTGTTCGTTGGATTGATACTGCTACAGCAGAGGTTCACGAAAAAGAATTACGTGACGGCGCTGTATGGCATAATACTCCGTGCATGCCGCATCAATTAGAGTGTATTGAAGCAGGTACAGTCATCGAAGTCTCTACACCTGATAGTGTCGAAGACAATTATCGTGTTGGTAAAGGCGATAGCCAGAAAGGTTAATATGTACAAAACAATTTATACAGAAGTCGAAGTAGATGTTGATTTGAGCGACTTTGATACAGATGATCTAATTGAAGAATTGGAATCACGTGGGTCAGCTGTTATGGACTATGGTGATGGCAAGGAAGTGCTGGAATCCATTTACCAAAAACGTAGGCTGGGTCAAAATTATCAATCCGAGCTGGAACAACTAATCTATCTAGGGTTAGGTCGTGTTATATGACAACTGTGATAGTTAACGGAACATTTGATATTCTTCATCCGGGACATATTGCCATGTTAAACACTGCTCGCAGTTTAGGCGATTATCTTATTGTATGCATTGATACTGACCGCCGTGTTAAAGAACTCAAAGGCGACAACCGTCCTATTAACAATCAAATCTTTCGCAAGGTTATGTTGCAGAATCTCAAGGCTGTAGATATTGTTGAACTATTCGATAATCAAGAAGAATTGATTAATTGTATTAAGTTATACAAGCCAGATATTATGGTCAAAGGCAGTGACTGGAAAGGCAAGAGCATAGTAGCAGAGCAATATGTAAAAGAAATCTTTTGGTATGATAGAATAGATGAATACTCAACTACAAAAACAATTCAAGATATTATTAGTCGGGGATAACTGTATCGACATCTACCGGTATGGTAGTGTAGATCGTATTAGTCCAGAAGCACCAATCCCAGTGTTTGTGCCAAGGTATGATATTGTCAAAGACGGAATGGCTGGTAATGTTCTTCTTAACCTAAAAGCATTGGGATGTGATGTTAATTTTCTTTGCGGACATGCAAGTGAAAAAACTAGACTTATTGATACTCGTAGCAAACAACAAATAGTCCGTATTGACAAAGACGTAACGTCGGCTCCAATTACAATAGAAACAGCGTTGCCCGATTACGATGCTATTGTTATTAGTGACTATAACAAAGGCGTAGTTAGCTACGAACTTATTGAAGACTTACGCAAAAACTTTTCTGGCCCAATCTTTATTGACACAAAGAAAACAGACCTAGCAAGACTAGAAGGTTGCTTTATTAAGATAAACGAACTCGAACATAGTCGTGCTACAAGTTTTCCAGAAGGAGTGCCGTCAGGACTAATTGTTACCTACGGTGAACGAGGAGTCGTATATGATGAGTTTGCGTTCGGGGCAAGAACTGTAGAAGTAGCAGATGTATGCGGTGCAGGTGATACATTTTTATCAGCATTAGTTTACGAATACCTAAATACCCTGGACCTACACAAGGCGATCAGCTTTGCTATCGATGCGAGTGCAATCACAGTACAGCATTTAGGAAACTACGCACCAACATTAAAGGAAATAAATGGATAAGATTTTTAATGATATACCTGATGCTATCGAAGACAGCACAGCACCTTGGGACAATCTTTACAAAGAAGACTTTCACATTGCAGTATACTATGACAAGTATCCTTGTACACCGGGCCACTTATTGTTCGTGCCTAAATATAATACAATCGGAGTTTTAAATGATGCTTTTGAAGACGCAGTTCGCGAAGGTAAAAGAATGGTGGAAGCCGGGGAATGGGACGGTTTCAATGTGGGACTTAACTATGGCCCTAGCGCAGGACAAACTGTCAACTGGCCTCACATTCATCTTATCCCCCGTCGGAAGGGTGATGTTGAAGATCCAGTCGGTGGTGTCCGCAACACAATCCCGGGCAAAGGCAACTATCGAAGCCCATCGTATAAGCAAGATTAAACCTATTCAGTTTACGATTAATCCCGGGCTTAGTGGGCAGATATTACAAAGCAGTGGTGCAGGATTTAACTATACGGCATTACCATACAATTCTGGGCAATACAATACTGCTATTGGTTATCAAGCAGGATATAGTATTGCTGGTTCTGGATTAGGTATAAATCAGAGTACACAACGTAACACTATAACGTTTGGAAACCCAAGTTATCCGGCTGTGTTAGTTATCACCTCAGACGGTGATGTAGAATGGAACGGTAAACCTAGTGAAGCCGCAGATTGCCTAGTTCGTACTTTCCAATTTGCGGTAGAAGATATGAAAGGTGTTACCAAAGCGGCTAGACGCAGGTATTATTACAAGGCCTGTAAAAATATTCTAAATAAAGCAGAGAAGATGGAGCATCAAGAGTTTCTTGACTTTCTCCAAAAACAAGTGTATAATAAAGAACGTAGAGTAATTATGGATTCGTTAAGAGGTGACCTGTGACTACAGCCAAAGATATATTTGATCAAACTATGCATAAGATTAAAAATATGCAGATGTTTGAAATAAAACGTGAAGTCGGGCCAAACTGGTTGCCGCGTGGTTCCATTCCATTTGACATTCATGCAGGTAGTGGCGTTGCTACATTTACCGTATACGCAGAATTCTTACAAGACGCAGAAGATCAAGTAACACAATTTTTAGAAAGACAGGACGAAGATGAGCAAGATTAAATTAGCAGAACTATTTTATAGTATACAAGGTGAAGGACGTTACATGGGTGTACCGTCTGTTTTCTTGCGTACATTCGGTTGTAACTTTACCTGTCAAGGTTTTGGTATGCCCCGTGGCGAACTGTCCAATGAACGTGAAGCTATTGCAGAGCGTATTCTAGAATTTAAAGAATACAATGAACTTCCATTAGTAAGTACAGGCTGTGACAGTTATGCAAGTTGGGATGCCCGTTTTAAAGATCTCAGTCCGTTAGTTGAAACAGACGGCATTGTAGCACGTATTATGGAAATGCTACCTCACGGCGAATGGCAAGACGAGCATCTTGTTATCACCGGCGGTGAGCCAATGTTAGGATGGCAACGTGCTTATCCAGACTTGTTAGATCATCCTAAAATGCAGAATCTTAAAGAAATTACTTTTGAAACAAACGGCACAATGCGTTTGACAAAAGACTTTAGACAGTATTTGTTAAACTGGACATTAGGTAATAAAGACCGTGGACGTATTGCTCTAACATTCAGCATTAGTGCTAAACTGCCTTGCTCTGGTGAGCCGTGGGAAGATGCTATCAAGCCCGAAGTGGTGTGTAGTTATGAAGACATCGGTTATGCATATTTGAAGTTTGTTGTGGCAACAGAAGAGGATCTTGTAGATGCAGAACGAGCAGTTGAAGAATATCGTGCGGCAGGTTTTAAAGGTCCTGTGTATGTTATGCCTGTCGGTGGTGTTGAGCGGGTGTACATTCTTAATAATAGATCAGTGGCGGAGATGGCAATGCGAAAAGGATGGCGGTACAGTGACCGACTTCAGGTGCCACTCTTTAAAAACGAATGGGGAACCTGATGCAATTTGAGGCTATCAATCCTTATCCTCCAATAGTGTTTAAAGCACACTATGACGGATTTACTGATGCCCATTTAGATGCCGCTAGAGAAATTATGGCGGGCGCAAAAAGCGGTGGTGAGCTTGAATTAGAAGTTGGACAAGCATGGAGTTCTGTATCTAACCAAAAAATGCCGCCGCATCACCATCCCATGTTTAAAGATTTCTATACTTGGCAACATGAGGTAGCTGTTGAGGTTTTGTTTGGACAATTACTCTTAGAAAGTCACATGCCTTATTGGGTTACTAATAGCTGGGTTAATTTGCACAAAAAGGGCGGATATACATTCCCACATGCTCACGGAATGTGTAGTTTGAGTATTGCGGCATATTTGCAGATGCCTGAAGATGGTGGATTTATCATGTTTAAAGATCCGCATTTTGATCTGCGCAGTATTCAGCGTAAAAACACACAGCCCAACAGCCTTGAAGAATATCAACCGGTAGCCGCAATCACAGGAGATGTGCTATTCTTTCCGGGCTGGATACAACATCAAACACAGGATAACCAAAGCGACAAAGATCGTTGGGTTATTACCACTAACTATTCTAACGTAGACTACAGGAAAAAACCACAAAGGACAGAATTATGATAGAAAGAATCAAACAATTTTTCAAGCGAAAGCCTAGCCAAGCTCAAATAGAAGCTGAGGCTAAAAAATATGCGGAAGTTGTAACCGAAACACTACCTCCAAAAGAAGCGGCTACACTGAAAAAAGAGCCCTATGTCGCGGTATTAAATACACATATTAACGAAGATAACATACGAAATGGCTTTTTTGAGCTTGACTGGAACGAGTATTTCATAGTAAAATTAAGAGAAGCAGGATACACAGGCGACACTGAAGAAGTAATAGTCGACGCCTGGTTCAAGGATCTTTGTAGAGATGTTGCAATGGAAGAAAATGTCAACATGTCTCAAAGAGGAGTCGGTTACATCAACGTAAACAGTCTTGGCAATGGCAAGGCGGAAATATTCTAAATGACATATATTATTGTAGATACAGCAAATACATTTTTTCGTGCTAGACACGTAGTTCGTGGAGACATATCCGAAAAGGTCGGAATGAGCCTGCACGTTATTCTCAACTCAGTTCGCAAAGCATGGAAAGACTTTGATGGGAAACATGTTGTATTCGCACTAGAAGGTCGAAGCTGGCGAAAGGATCATTACGAGCCTTACAAAAGAAATAGGCAAGTAGCACGTGACAAATTGAGCCCACGTGACGCAGAAGAAGATAAAGTTTTTTGGGAAACATTTGATGAGTTTAAAAATTTCTTAAATGAAAAAACCAATTGTACAGTATTGCAACACAAGCAACTAGAAGCTGATGATTTAATCGCCGGATTCATTCAAGCACATCCAAACGATAATCATGTTATCATTTCAACAGATGGCGATTTCGCGCAGTTGATTGCACCCAATGTAAAACAGTATAATGGTGTTAGTGGTGTTACTACTACACATGAAGGTTATTTTGATGAAAAGGGAAAACATGTTATTGACAAGAAAACAAAAGCTACCAAGCCTGCTCCAGACCCAGAATGGCTCTTATTCGAAAAATGCATGCGTGGAGATACCTCCGACAACATCTTTTCTGCTTTCCCAGGAGTGCGCGAAAAGGGTACAAAAAACAAAGTTGGACTCAGAGAAGCATTTGCTGACAGAAAATCAAAGGGGTACAATTGGAACAATCTCATGCTCCAACGTTGGACCGACCACGAAGGCATCGAACATCGTGTTCTAGACGACTACATTCGAAATATTAAATTATGTGATCTCACTGCACAGCCAGAAGAGATTAGAACAATCATTACAACAACGATTGCAGAAAATGCAATACCAAAAGACATCCCACAAGTTGGAATTAGGCTTATGAAATTTTGCGGAACTTACGATTTGATCAAAGTTACAGAACAAATTCAAAGTTATGCAGATCCACTTAACGCAAGGTACACAGTATGAACATGGAGACAAACATGACAGAAGCACTAACTAAGCCAATCATCGATGGCAAGTTTTGGTTATTGGAAGTAAAAGGTGAAAAACTAGGAACCCTAACCAAAGAGAAAAAAGGTTATAGTTTCATGCGCAAGGGTCAAAAAGTCGACCTTGCTGACCTAGCGGTGTTCCAAACATTATTTGGAATTTCAATCAGCGAAGAACAACTGAAGAAAGAAAAAACTTCTCTCAACACGAAATCCAAAGATCAGGATTACAATATATACGAATTTCCCTGTTCAAGCAGGCCTTATAATCCTGTGTATGATGTTCAGCAAAAGTTACCAATCTACTCAAAGAGCGACAAGTCAAAGAGTCAATATTGTGCAGGATATTATGTAATCAAATTCCGCAAGGGTTGGGTCAAATCATTCTGTCCAAAACTCATCACACTAGAAAGATATGTAAACAAAGGTCCATTTAAAACTGAACTGGAAATGCGTCAGGTATTGAGCACTATAGGCAAGTCAGCTACATGAGACAATTGAACACTATTCCTATTGAAAACTACCTAGATAAGGCAAGAATCGCGGCCAAATCAGGTCAGAAAATTGTTACTTTAGACATTTTAGAAGCCACTGAGTTAGCCAATAGCCTAGCAGTAGTTATGACACGTATTAGCGGTGAACTAGACACTATCCTACAAGCGGCAATGCAGGATCAACCAGATACACAGGTTCAGATGGACGGTGGTAATTTCTAGCTGTATATAATAAATAAGTGCGTACATTTGGAGAACGCACTATGAGTCGCCCTAAGCCTAAAATATTGTTAGAAATAACAAATAAGAAAAACTACAAGACAGAACAAGTACTTGAAGCTGATGCCATTTGGGCGGTGTTTTATAAAGCACAACCGGTTAATTTAAAAACTACAAGTTTGGTAGCTCAACAACTTGGTCCAAAGTACAAAAAAGTATCCTTCTCAAATTCAGGTCATGCCCATAACCTTGCAGACAAATTAAACAAACTGTTTAACTGTGAAGACTTTGGTGTTTATAAATTGACCACTGGCGAACTTATCAAAGAATGATTACCAAAAAAGATCTCAGCAAGAAACTCTATGAAGAGCTAGGCGAAAGATCGGAGAATGTTGGGTTCGAACAATTCCATAAAAGCGTATGGAAAAGTCTACGTAATAAAAAAGTAGGCGGATGGGGTCTAACATTTGACGGATACAAATATCTTCGAGATGTGTTAGGATACAAAGACTATCGCATTGAGTTCCCAAAAGACGAAGAATTTCAAGTAACTTCTCAAACGGTAATTTGGATGGACCGATTTATCGATTGTCCATATTTTTTGGACAAGGATGCTATCATCGTGTTCAAAGAAAAAACTGCCTTCCAATTAATCCTTTTCTCCGGTGACGTCCACAAGTTTGGATGGAGCTCAAACGAAGCAAAACATCTGTTGTAAAAATACAACAGATTGGTTTATCCAAAAGGTGTTGACTTCCCTGCACAATGACTATATAATATATACTTAGAGCGTAGTAAATTACATTTGTTTTTATTTTGAAAGGTTACACAAATGGCAAAAGGTGAGATCAGTACTAACCGTACACAAAGTCCTAATGAAGCTAAAGCGGCTATCCGCAAGTGCTTCAAGGTAAATCGTCCAGTATTCATGTGGGGTCCTCCCGGAATTGGCAAGTCAGATATTGTACACCAGATTGCTGGTGAGACAGGACGTGAAGTAATTGACGTTCGTTTGAGCTTGTGGGAACCTACAGACATCAAAGGCATTCCGTTTTACAACAGCAAATCAAATTCTATGGAATGGGCTCCTCCAATTGAGTTGCCTAGCGATCCAGAATCTACCGCTGTTCTGTTCCTAGATGAACTTAACTCTGCGGCTCCCGCTACACAGGCCGCGGCATATCAACTTATTTTGAACCGCCGTGTAGGTACTTATTACTTGCCAAAAGGTGTTAGCATTGTTGCCGCAGGTAACCGTGAAACTGATAAAGGCGTGACTTATCGTATGCCTGCTCCGCTGGCAAACCGTTTCCTACACTTGGAATTGAAAGTTAATTTTGATGACTGGCAAGAATGGGCAGTTACCAATAAGATTAACGAGCAAGTTGTTGGTTACATCGGCTTTGCTAAAAACGACTTGTACGACTTTGATCCAAAGAGTTCAGCACGTAGTTTTGCTACTCCGCGTTCTTGGAGCTTTGTATCAGATCTGCTTGGCGACGACGACCTGCCTGAATCTACGCTCACTGACCTCATTGCAGGTGCGGTAGGTGATGGACTTGCTGTCAAGTTTATGGCTCACCGCAGAGTCGCCAAGCAGATGCCTAAGCCAGAATCCATCTTAGACGGATCTGTTAGCAAGTGCAATATCAAAGAAATCTCAGCAATGTATTCTTTGGTAATTAGCCTGTGCTACGAATTGCAAACTGCACATGAAAAGAAAGTTAAGGACTGGAATAAAATGGCCGATAACTTCTTTGGCTTTATGATGGATAATTTCCCAACTGAGCTTGTCGTTATGGGTTCCAAGGTTGCGTTAACTAACTATCAACTGCCGTTTGATGCGTCGAAGATGAACAATTTCGATCGCTTCCATGACAAGTATGGCAAGTACATTATCACAGCGATGGAGAATTAAAACTGGGCCCTTCGGGGCCCTTTTACTTTAAATAATGAAAAGAGAGAGAATAATATGGCTGTAAAATCTTGGTACCTAACCGTAGTCGAAAAAGGAACAAATAAGTCTGTACAAGGACTTAACAGTAAATTGTTTTTTACTGCTCCAGATATGAACAAGTGGATTAAGGAACAGGAAATCTTAGAAAAGTATCCTACAACTGAATACTACATTGTCAAGGAAAATTATTAATGTCATACACTGTCTTTCAGCATAATAAAGAATACACAAGCCGAAAAGGTTTAGAAGGTCCATTTCATTATCCAAATGGTCGTGTTCTTTATTATGATCCAAATGCAGGAGAATATTGGGATCCTAGAACAGACTTCTATGTACCAAATGACGAAGTTGCTGACCTTCAAAACAGCATTTTTGGTCTAATCAAAGGTTGACAAAACCAAAAAGAAAGTATATAATATATACATACACTAAAGAAACGGAGTTAAGATGTCGCAAGTAATGAAACAAGAAAAGACCAA
>Ga0136641_1000243_pt1 | contig 23041 bp, 3 predicted proteins | sample EliLak1302023Y_FD_115312 | JGI IMG/M metagenome (GOLD analysis project Ga0136641, IMG submission 115312) | Freshwater microbial communities from Elizabeth Lake, Yosemite National Park, California, USA - 13020-23Y | ecosystem: Environmental > Aquatic > Freshwater > Lake ...
AAGGGATACTGTTGTTGATACAATTACACCTCCTCCTGGTAGAAAAGGATATCCTGAACTACGCGCATCCATATTTTGATTTCTAATATAATTATTTAAGTTTCCATAACATAATCCACCACTAGCTCCAGCTGCAATAATTGTATATGACGATGTCTGAGGAACTGACCAAATTTGAATACCGTTTGAAGTATTAAAATATGGTGAGTTGGAAGTCATTGTAAGAAGATATCGAATGATGACAATGCCGCTACCACCACTACCAGGTATTCCATCAGATGCATATCCATTTCCACCACCTCCACCACCTGTATTTGCTGTTCCAGATGTTGCATATTGTAAAGTTCCTGAATAGTGATTACCTCCAGCACTACCACCTCCACCTAAACCTGCAATACCTGGTGCGCCATTCCATGAACCTCCTGCTCCACCACCTCCATAATATACTGTTGTTCCTGTTATTGTATATGCTACACCTGAACCACCTGAACCACCTTGAGCACTTGCTGCATTTCCTCCAACTGCTCCAGCACCACCACCACCACCTCCAGCACTATTATAATATGCATTACCGCCATTATTTCCTTGACCTGGAGTTCCTAAACCGGCGGGTGCTGTTACATTGGTTGAATCAGGATTTATTGAATGACCTCCACCTCCACCTGACCCACCTGTAATTACCGAATATGATTGCGCATGACCATCCATACCTCCAGCACCTCCAATAGCAACTGTTAATCCAGTCACAGATGAATTACCACCATTTAAGCCATTGAAAATATTAGTAGATGAACCAGGTCCTCCTCCACCACCTACAGTAACTGAATAAGAACCTGCTGATAAAGTCACATTTGAATAATATACAATACCTCCTGCGCCACCCCCTCCTCCACCATCATTACCACCACCACCACCGCCAGCAACAATAAGAACTTGTGCATTAATTGAACTTGGAAGTGTAAAAGTTGTTGTTCCAGTAGTTGTAAATGTATGAATACGATATCCACCGATAGTTGAAATCGTGCCACCAGTTGGAATATTACCTTGTGTTAATGCGAATGCAGAATATTGTGTGCTGTATTGATTATACATTGAGAATACATTTGAACCATATGTAATATTTGATCCAGGAACATAAGAAATCAGACCGCTTCCAAATGGTGCGGCAGATGGCGTGAAAGATGCTGTTGGTACAGTACCACCTTGAATAACACGTATATCTTGTATATATCCATTCATAAATTGACCACCACTTCCACCGGTGTATATGCCTATTTGTATAGCCCATGTTGAATTATTTAAAGGTGTCCCAGAAAATGTATTTGGAGATGATGCAACACCATTTACGAATACATATTGTTGTTTTGTAGAATAATTCCACGACCCTGCTATATGATACCATACTCCTGTACTTAATACAGTGGTAGATGATGCATCTTGTACAACAACAGAAGAAACAACACGGAATTGTGGTTGTTTTGAACTATTTATCCATAACATCCAATCTTCTGCAGGTGATATTGTCGTATTCATTCGACCGATAATAGTTGTTGAAACACTATTAAATGAATTTAGATAGACCCATGCTTCACAGAAAAGATTATTTGTACCAAGATTAAAATTTGCTGGACTATTATTTCTCAGATTCACATAACTGCCACTTGTTCCTGGAAGACTGAGTAGTGCAATTGTACTTGTATTTGATACAATTGAAGATACTAATGATAATTCTGATACTATACAGCCATAAAAACTTGTTGGTCCGTTCAATTGATATTGCTGCATTCGATAATAGGCATATTGTGTAGTTGGTGTTGGTGAAAGTACATATGTTGCAATATTTGTTGGACCACTACCAGTAAATGTTTGTCCAGAATAATTTCCAAGAAGTATCCATATATATCCATCAACTGATCCAAAGAAATAGAATATATTTGGTGATCGAGTTGGACTTGGAAATACAAGATTGAATGCTGTTATATATATTGGTTGAGGTAATTGTATTTGAAGCCATTCACCATAATATGTAACTCCACCCGCAACGGTTGTTTGTCTCACGGTATAAAAATTTGTAAACGTAGTTGAATAAGCGTATGGGGCAGTTTGATTATATGAGTATGATACCGACATCCAGTAACTACTTGAATTTCGATCGAATGCACTAACTGGATCACCGTATGTATTTGTTGATGCTGTGACAACATAATTCCCATTACCATAAAACTGGCCAATTAGTGCAACTGTTTGAGATACACCTGCTGCAGGTGCGCCAGGATTTGTAAGACCTGCTGGAGGATATATTGATGATGAAGTAGATATATTTGAAAATTTTGCACCTCCACAGAGCCCATTGAGACCAACATATTGCGTACCAGTTACTGGGCCGTATGGACCTGTTGCACCAATGGGTGTAAAGAGATTTGATGTAAATGAATATAAGACTGGTGATATTGTAGTTAATGGAAATGATATTGATGAATATGTATTTTGAAGCTGTTGTACAGTATTTTGTGCAAAGACATAGACTGTTTGATTATTTATAATAGTTCCAATACTGACAGTTACAAGTCCGGTACTGTTTATAGAAACTCCAGTTATTGAAGATGTTGGTAAAGTTGCAGTTGATCCAATTGACCATGTCAGTGATCCTAATAGAGTATTTGATTGACCAATTTGTGTTGTAAATGGACCGACTGACACAATACCGTTTGATGTACTTGTTGGTATCCAATAGAGTGCAGGAGGTTGGCCAATATTGAGTTGAATAGATATTGGTCCTCCTACACCTCCTGCACCAATTGCAGTAACATATACTGTGCTATTATATATTATATTAGAAGTGAGCTGGATATATGCATATGTTGAATCAGTTTGTGAATATATTGAAATTCCAGGAATAGGTGTAGGTTGTGTTGTAGCAGTTGAACCAATATACCATGATATTGGTCCAACAGTTATTCCTGGAACACTTTGTGTTATAGTTGCAATTGTTGTTGGACTTAAAATATTTGAATAATAAGAATATACAATTTGACCAGGATTTGACAATAAAGGGGTACTGTATGATGGAAGCGAAATACCCCATTTCTTTGCAAGATAGATAGTAACCGCTGTCCTGTCTGCATCACTTAGAGCAGAATTATAATGAATTATTTCATTCATAGATGCATTCAGATTTGATGTATAACCAGCTCCAGCACTTACAATACTTTGTGCAGTTGAAGATCCAATAATAAGATTTGAAGATGTTTCTGGTATTAATGCAAGATTGTAGTTATTATTTGTAACTTGTAGATCATTTACATAATATGATATGGATGTTGCGCTTGTTGTTTCAAGACATAGAATTGCAGAAGATACATTCGATGAAAGTGAATAATTTTCAATTGAATACGATTGATTCAATCCAGTAAATGATGGATATAGCCCACTACCACTATCATTTCCACTATTTGATGTACTTCCCAACCATATCTTCTTATCTCCTGCAGTTGATAAAACATTACAACTTCCTTTATACATAAGACTTCCACCAACATTTGGTGTTGGTGAATTGAGGCCACTCAATACAAAGAACAGTGTATTTGGTGATGCAAATGATACATTCGAATATGCTGACGTTGTAAGCCAGTTACTTCCAGAGAATCTAATATTACTGGATGTATATTGAGGTTGATTACTTATGACAATATTTGAAAATGATGAATTATAAGGACTTTTATCTTGCCAGTTATTGACATTTGAAAGTGTGCCGCTAACTGTATTTGAGAGTGTATAGGTTATTTTTGTTAGATCTGCTGCATCCAGCCAGAGACCAAGTCCAGATATATTTGAAGGTTTAAATGTTGAGAAATTTATAATGCTCACATATCCTGAACCAGTATTAACACTAGATGGAGTATTATATCCATATGCAAGTACTTGATTATTAGAAGTGTATGAACTACCACCTCCTCCATATGTTCCTATATTGCATCCACTTATTCCACCACCACCTCCGCTATATCCTCCTCCACCACCTCCACCTCCACCGTAACTGTAAAGTGTTAATGAAGATATAGGTATTGCAACTATAACAATACCACTTCCACCATTTGCTCCAGATTTATTGCCAGTGATATTATTGCCACCGCCGCCGCCTCCACCAGTATTTGATGTTCCAGGAGTTGCTGGAAGCCCGCCCGAACCACCTCCGCCGAGACCTCCTGCAGCACCTATTGATGACCCATTCCATCCACCACCACCGCCTCCAGCGTAATATCTAATTGTCCCACTGATTGAATATGCAAGGCCAATACCACCAACACCTGGGTTTCCAACAACTCCAGCTACTCCAGTACCACCAGCACCTCCTCCACCACCTGCTTCATAATTTCCACCATTTATGCTCGCACCTCCAATATTACCTTGTGATGATGTACTAGCTCCTGTAGCAACGCCGTTTGCACTACCTCCACCAGAACCACCAGTAGAACCTGGAAGTGAGTTAACGCCGCCGCCACCACCAATAGCTGTTTGAGATATTCCTGTACCACTGAAAGATGAATTGTTTCCATTTGTACCATTTGTACCAGATATAGTTTGTCCAGCGCCTCCTGCACCTATTGTGACGGTATAAGATCCAAATGTTAAACTTTGATTCGTTAAATAAATAAGACCTCCAGCACCACCACCACCACCTGGACCATAACCGCCACCACCACCACCTGCAACGATAAGAATTTGCGCACCACTTATATTGCCACCATATATTGTAAAAGTTTGCGAACCGGTTGATGTAAATGTATGAATACGGTATCCATTAATATATTGAACACTGTTTCCACCACTTGTAAATATACTGAGCGTTCCTCCGCCGCTACCACCTCCACCAAAACCTCCATTATATGCTATATTTGCATTGATATTATATCCACCAACAAATCCTTGTAAGAATGATAGACCACCAATGCTTGAACCACTATTTCCATATGCAATACCTCCATTTGTAAAGAATCCTGCACCTGCAGCGCCACCTATATTTGATCCAGCTCCAATACCTCCAGAGCCACTATTTCCACCACTTCCAGTGTTATTATATCCTGCAATACCATTTGTTGTAAAGTTTGCATCGAAACCATTCCAAGATGCTCCTGCACCACCACCTCCTCCTGCAGCAATTATAAGATTACTATAGTTTTGAATACAATATGATCCTCCTCCACCTCCAGCACCACTATATGTAACTGTCGATGATGTACCAGATTGACCAACAATAATTGTTACAACATCTCCAGCATTGAATTGATTTGATGATGTAATATATACACCACGACCACCAGTAGTTGTACTATATATTTTATAGTATTGTGCGGAAGTACTCCATGTAGTTCCATTTATTGAGTAAGCAAATGTTGAAGAAGTATTATCAAGACTTATAAAATATGGCGTTGTACCGATTAGTCCATATGCCAATGCAGACCAATTTCCAGAAGTTTGTATTGCCGATTGCGTCCATGTAGTACCATTTGTGGAATAAGCTGCAACAGTACTATTTTGTGCAATTGTTACAAAATATGGGATACCTCCAAGATTTCCATATGTTATAGATTGCCATGATGCACTTGTTGGTAAAGTTGAAGAAACCCAAGTTGTTATATTTGTAGAATACGCTGCAGCTGTATTTCCATTTGCAACTGCTACAAAATATGGGTTATATTGAACTGTTCCATATGTAACTGCACTCCATGTTGCACTAACTGGTAAAGTTATAGACGTCCAATTAACTCCATCAATAGAATATGCACCAAGTGTACCTGTAGAAACTGCTACAAAATAGGGTGTTCCATTATTCGTCCCGTATGATACTGAATTCCAATTTCCACTGGTTGGTAAATTACTACCGCTGTACCATGCAATTGCATTTGATGAATATGCTGTTAAACCAGTAGTAGCAATAGTTACAAAATATTGCTTAGTATTAACAATCCCACTTGTTAATCCATTCCAATTTGTACTACTTGGTAAATTACTACCAGAATACCATGTAATTCCATTTGTTGAATACGCAGTTGCAGTACCAGATGAGACTGCTACAAAATAGGAATTTCCATATATTACTTCAGACCATGAAGTATTGATAGGTAACGTTGTACTTGTCCATGTTACTCCATCAGTTGAATATGCACCCGTTGCAGTGCCGGTAATTCCTACAAAAGTAGAAGCACCATATGCAACAGATACCCATCCACTTGTTGGTAAAGTTGATGAAACTAAACTTGTATTTGATGTTGCTGAACCTCCTACAGCTCCTGCAACAGTTATTAAATATGTCGCTGTCGTTGGAACTCTCCATAATTGATATCCTGAAGCAACTATTAAATTACTTGTTTGCTGTGTCCATTGTTGAGTAGTATATGTAAGTTGTAGCTGTACATTTGATTGTGATGGTCCAGTAGTGCCTGTTGCACCGATATTTGTAAATGTAAAATTGAAGAACGAATATGATGGAATAAGTTGGCTAGATGGAACAGATGAAACATACTGTACATTTACATATCCCATATCATAATTCATACCAACGTATTGTATTGGAGTACCGTAGAATAAAAAGGTTCCGTATGATCCTCCTCCACCACCACCTTCGCCTGTATTATTTGTTTGACCACCACCTCCACCAGAATATCCACCACCACCTCCTCCACCAACTTGTGTACCAGATAATCCACCTCCACCTCCAAACCCGCCATATGATCCACCTCCAGCACCACCTGTAATAAATGAAAATCCTCCGACGGCACCACCAGATATTGATATACCATTTCCTAGATATCCTCCACCGCCAGCATCTGAGTTTGTAGCATTTGTACCACTTTGACCACCGTACCCTATACGTCCTCCAACAATACCAGTGGATATTGGTGCTGATCCATATGTAGTTAATTGACCAAAACTACCAGGACCTTCACCACTCCCATAACCGCCTGTACCACCTGCAATAATTAATGGAGTATATTGTGTTCCAAGTGTTGCTGTATTACTTCCAAGAACAACAAATGATCCTCCACATCCTCCACCACCACCACTTCCTGTTGGCGTAGTATTTACAGATAGACCTTTCTGTCCAATAAGCATATTAATTTGCATTCCCTGCATCAAATAATAGGACCCGCTTATGACAATACCTCCATTGACATATTTAACATTTGAGGTATCTGCAGTATTTGATGATCCAGCGCCAGCAACTATGAAATTATATGTGCCTGTCTTTGGGACTGTCCATATTTGAATACCATTATTATTTGATAAAGCATAGGATGTTCCATATCCTGGTATAGATGTTCCATAACTTGTAGTTATTTGAGTAGATGATGGTCCAATTGGGCCGACTGCACCACAATTGGAGAATGTAAATGAAGAGAATAGATAATTTGAAGTTGATGCAAGATTTGAACTGGCGCTGAGTGTAAAGTTTACATTTGATTGAGATACAATATATCGAATAATTGCAATTCCTCTGTATCCATTGCCACCTCGACTGCTATTACCATTATTTGCAGATCCTGCAGCTCCACCTCCGCCACCAAAATATGTTGCATCAAGCGCAGTTGCAGATGCACCAATAACAGTTGTACCATTACCATTACCACCACCACCAATACCGCCTACAGCCCCTGCTCCTCCACGAATTGATCCACCTCCACCTCCAGCATATACTTGCACTGCACCTGTGATTGTATTCGATGTACCTATCCCACCTGTTCCGGCTGCAATGCCACTTGCATTTCCACCAAGTCCACCTGCACCACCACCACCTCCTCCAACATATGGGCTACCATAACCTTGGCCACCATTATAGCCTTGATTCAATATACCAGTACCAACATTTGTAGTTCCAAGAAGAGTTCCAAATCCACCTCCACCGCCAGAGCCACCATTTCCAGCATCATATGATGTTGGTCCAATTTGATTTTGCTCAGCTGCACCACGGCCACCACCATATGCAATAAGTGTTTGAGAATTGCTGGTATTTATTATATTAGAGCTATTTGGTATACCGATTGCTGAATTAATAATGCTTGTATTTGAACCATTTTGTGCATATCCTGCATAAATATTATCATAGAGTGTCCATGCACCAATAGTTGCAAATGGATAGACAACTGTAGAATTAAAATTAATTTTTGTAATACACAGTCTGTAATAAGTATATGCAGTTCCAGCATTTGGTCCAGATGATATATATGTGTTTGCACCATAATTTGCCATGATTACAGTACTTACTGGCCAAAAGCATATATTTGTTCGTTGATCAACAAGATTCCATGTTGTACCATCAGATGATCCAGCAATAACCCATGAATTTGGACTTCTTCCTGAACTAGAAGCTGGAGTAATACCCCATGCTTCAATTGAATAACTACGAAGAACTATAGAATTTGGTAATTGCAATTGTAACCATTCGCCAGCATATGATGTTCCACTTACAGTTGTACTATAATTACGAGTAGTATCATTATATGTTGCAACTTGACCATATGGCCCAGGATTTGTAAGAACTGATCCATATGATTGATATACTGATGTCCATGCATTTGTAACCGGAAATTTTGAAAACGCTGACCATGCAGATTGATTCGCAGAACCTCCTCCATATTGACTACTTGCACTTGTAATATATGTGCCATTACCATATGCTAAACCACTAAAAGCTGTTGAATTTGTAGTCATTGGTGCTGGTGGATATGCATTACTTCCACCTCCTACGCCTCCTGCGCCAATGACGATATTATATGTTCCAGTAGGAAGTGAATAATTTGGATAATAAACAACTCCACCTCCACCACCACCACCTGCTTCCCATCCAGCGCCTCCACCACCTCCACCACCAACGAGTAAGATATCTACTGTGCCTCCTCCAGGTGGACCGGTCAGAGTAAATGTATTTGTACCGATATTTGAAAATGTATGGACTATATATATATTACCATTTTGCATGATCATGTTACATGCACCAGTACTATATGCTGATAAATTGCACGATTGTCCAGTTGCACTAATATTAAATTGTGTAGGAGTAATCACTGCATTGGAAGCAATTGAGAATGAAATATTTGATGTATTACTTGTGAGGAAAGACATACCGATTGGAAGAGCGTTCAATGCGGGAGAGCATGACCAAGTGAGTGGCCCTACATTATTATTCAATTGATTCACCGTGAAAGTCATATTTGATGTAGTAATAAGATTGACAATATTTGACGAATTTTGTGCAGGATTTTGTAAAACTGGTATATTATATCCAGATGTATAATAGAATGTACTATATGCAGCTTTTGTATTGAAAGTAGCACCACCAACAATTGAAGTGATAATGAATGCATAATATGTATAGTATCCTGTCGTTGTGAAATCATAATCAACATATGATGCTGGTTGGCAGGTATAGTTTGATGTGTTATATCCCGTATTTGTAGTTAAAAGTGTTGTCCATGGACCAAGAAGAGAGTTTGCACCAACAACTGAGAAACCATAGAATGGATTCGTATTACCAGTATAATATTGATAGTGTGAAATTCGTGATAATACTATTGGCACATTGAATGATACAACTTGGAATGATCCTGGAATATTTGGATTTGTTATAACATTAGAACTTGGAAGTTGCATTCCATATGTTCCAGCATACTCTCCAATAGCACCACTTCCTGGATTAGGATATCCGCCACTAGAATCACTAGCATATTGAATAACACCTGTAATAGGTGTTGTTGTGTATGCACCTGGATTGTAATTTGCGATACCATAGAGTGAATATTGAATACCTGTACTATTCCAATATCCATTTTGACCAGGCGTTACTGCAAATTGTCCAAATACACTTCCAGGTGGTGGTGGTGTTGGTGTGAAAATATTTGGGGAAATATTACAATTATATATGATTTGTACAAATCCATCACCTACATTTAAACCAGCATCTATATTACAAGATGTTGCAGATCCACCAAATGATCCACCACCGCCACCAGCATATCCGTATGATGTACTATTACCACCACCACCTCCAGAATAGCCACCACCTCCACCACCACCAGTTCCTGCGCCGCCACCTCCACCAAAACCACCAGCACTTCCAGGAGTTGTACCTGAACCACCAATTGCTCCACTTAAGAATGATGAACCAACAGTAGTAGTTCCAAGTACAGCACTTGTAATTCCTCCACTTGTAAATCCACCACCTCCAGCAGAACTTCCGATAGTCGTTCCACTTGTACCACCTGCGCCACTTGCGCCACCAGTGCCACCACTAATACTATTTCCACCAGATTGTGATATTTGACCAGGATATCCATAGCCTGCTCCGCCACTTCCACCACTTCCACCAGCAACTAAGAGTGGGGCATTATTGAGAACTACAAATGAACCACCACTTCCACCAACACCACTCGCTGTTGCTATATTTCCAGATGTTGTTTTTAATCCTTGCTGTCCAACTACAATTGCTAACTGTTGGTTTTTCACAAGATTACATGTATTCTCAATTATTATACCTGGTGATAAATATGTTAAACCAGTAGTATTACCAATACCTATAGAATTTCCTGCTCCAGCAACACGGAAAGTATATTGACCTGATGCTGGAACTGTCCAATATTGAATACCGCCAAAGATATTGAAATATTTATTTCCAGATGAAAGTGGGATAATCACAGATTCAATAGCTGTTCTATCAGTATCACCTAAACTTGATCCAAATATATAGATTTCGTAGAGTTGTCCATTAAGTGAAACATCATTTATTGTTTTCCCGAGTACTTCATTTCCAAGTTGTCCATTCCATCCAGTTCGTGTTGGATTTGTTACATTTGTTATTATATTTCCATTTAAATATCCTGTAGTAATTCCAGCTGTTGTTGGACCATCATATCTTAAAGTAAGTACATTTCCATTAACGACAGGTGTTGTAAATAATGCATCATTAGAGAACCAATAGTTGTAATAACCAGCAGTTCCATTTGTACGTAAATTATTTCCAAGATTAGTATTATTTTGGCCGGCTCCAATAATACCGCTACTTGCATTGCCAATATTACCATGACGTACAATAAAAGTATATGGAATTTGCATTGGAACAGTACCATTTGGAAGATTCATATAGGCTGTCCCTCCACCGGAGGTAAAATCGACCCATTTGATGGTAGTATTAATGAAGGGTTGTAAAGTCAGTGTCGTTTGTGTTGCATGATTATTTGATCCAGATTGATCATACCATGTAGTGACATAACCAATTGCTGTTCCTAACCAATCTGTTATTTGAACTCCAAGTGCATTTGGGATCTGGCCAAGATTGCCAAGTGGATCGCCATAGAAATCACATGTCATATTATCGATACTACGACGAATATTGAAAATTGGTCCAGAATATATTGCACTAGAAGCTACTGCAGCATATGCATAAATGCCACGAGCTGATGTACGAGCTGGAGAACTTAAACTATCTATCATATTATTTCGATTTGCCCATGGATTTATATTATATGATGAAGTACTTGCTGGACCAGTCGCACCAGTTGATCCAAGTGTTCCAAATGTAAAATTAGAAAATGTATATAATATTGGAGTATTTATTGCAGTTAATTGAAATGTGGTTTGTACATATTGGCGATAATTTGAAGCACCAACATTTACTATATAATTTGTTAATCCTATACTTTTTGGAACAGTAAATGTTATTGTATTTGTATCTGTTGAAATATTACTTGTTATATTACACGTTGATACTAAAACTGGATTTAAATTAGAAAAGAACCACGTAATTGGGCCAGTATATGCAGATTTTTGATATACTGAAAATGATTGTGCATTATCACTCGTATCTAATATATATGGACCAGTATTTGAAAGAGAAGGTATATTTGATCCAAAATATGCTGCTATGAAAGTGAATGAAGATGATAAATTTAGTGGGCTCGGGCCTGTTGCTGTGACTTTAATAGTTTGTGGATTAAGAATTGTAGATTGCGGTACAGTAATTATATTCGAATAATTATTAGATGTTACAATTAATGATGATGGTAAGTTTGAATATGTCCATGTTAAATTTCCAGTAGTAGTTACATCAGTTGTTTGATTAATTTTAAATGTAGTTGGACCATCTGCAACATTTGCCAGTTGATTACCAGTTATATCAGTTGTTGTAACAACCCCAGTATAATAAGGTGAAGCAATACTATATGTATCGGTACCTTTCCAATAATTTCCATAAAGTGTATCATAATCGAATGCATTATAAGCTGTTCCAGTACTTGCATTTGCTATATAATTACTTCCATTTATTATCGTTGTATTCGCAGTCATTGGTGCTGGTGGAAGACGAATATTACTAATACCATTACTTGTTACATATAAAGCTAATTCATTAATCCCAACAGTTCCAATGAGTGTATATGGTGAACTAAATGAAATACTATTAATAACAATTCTGAAATATGAAAATTGCTGACTCGATGGAAGTACATTAAATATATTTGAATACCCGGACCACGATTGAATATTTTGTTTTAAATCGATAATTTTCCAAGAGGTATTATCAGTTGATCCAAAAACATACCATGTTTGTGGAACTCCAATTTGTGTTAATGTTATTGAAGGATAAATTGAATAGCTTGTAAGTGTTGCAGCATTTGGTATTTGCAATTGTAACCATTCGCCAGCATATGATATTGGCGATATTATAATATTTGGTGAAAAATATTGAAATAAATTTAATGAAAAACTTACAGTTGCATATAAATTATTTACATTCGATGCACTAACTGTTATAGGGCTTGAATAATTAACATCTTTAGATACAGTAAATATGGCTTGAGTAGTTGTTTGTGTTGTAAGAGTGATTCCATTTGGTAGTATTGGATTAGTACTCCAGGTAATTATAGGGCCTATATTAATAGCATCTTGAATAACTGTAAAACTTGTTGCGCTTTGACCAGTATATAATGAAATTGGTCCTGGATTATTTAAATGTGGGGCATTATAAATGATTGCTAAAGAAGACTTTTGAAATGTTGTAATAGTTTGTGGATCTGATACAAAATTTAATGGGATTGTGAGTGTTGTAGAAATTGCAGGGACTTGTAAATTACATGCAGTTGCTGTAACTGTAAATGGTAATATAAAGTTAGTTGATGTAACTGAAAATTTTATTACATTATTAGTAGTAGATATATTTGAAAATCCTTGAATGAATGAAGAATATGACCATATAATAGTACCTGTTATTTGAGGAGCTACATTTTGAGTAATTGTAATATATGTTATAGGAACTCCACCAGTATATATTTGCCCAGTAGAAGAACTATAGTTAACTGGAGGTATATATGTTAATTGTGGTGAGCTATATCCAATAGATGTCACTGTAAATGTTACTGGTATTGCGTTAATAGTTGCGTTTGAAATATTTGACGCGCCAACTGTAAATGATAATGGTCTTGATGCAGGTATAACTGTGTTTTGTTCAAAATTAATATTTAATGCAGTTGTTGAAGTTATAGTTGCTGGATCAATTGTAACACCTGGATATGTAATATTTGATGTAACATACCATATTATAGCCCCAGTACCTAAGGCAGTTTGATTAACTGAAATAGATACATTACTAAATGATGTATTAATAATTTGATTTCCTGGATTTGTAATTACTGGAGTAGTATTTATGATTGTTTGAACATTAAAATTAGCATATGATTGTAAACTTATATTTGATGAAGTATATAATGTCCATTCTGATATATTAAGTATATTTGCAGTAGAACCGATTGAATTCACAACCATACGGAAATATGTATATGGCGTTGTGCCTGGATTTACTAATACAAATGAAGATGGGCTTTGTCCAGATGACCATGATGTACCCGACTGACTGTCTAAAAGGGTCCATGTACTCGCATTTGGTGATCCCAAAATATAAAATTGATTTGGAGCGTTATTTTGTAAAGGATATGCAACTGGTGTTATACTATATGAATAAAGTATTTGTGTATTTCCTGAAGGAAGCTGTATTTGATACCATTCTCCGTAATAAGCTACACTATTAACATCTGTTGTTGTTGTTTTTGGATTTTTATTGTATGATCCTTGTGAATAATTAGTTCCACCACTACTAGAATCTGCACAAGTTGTTGTAATATTATTATCAAATATTTGCCATGCTGTAGAAGAATTTATAATATTTGGAGAAGCAGAAGCAGTATATATTTTACTGTTTATAGTTGTTGCATTTGCCGGACCCATAGATCCAGGAATCAATGATATTGGGGTAAATATATCAGCACCAATTAATAGGTTTGTGAGTGGAACTGAAGTCTGCGCAACTTGAAGTGATAGTGCAGTACTTGATTGATTAGTTATAGTAACACCTGTTGGTAATCCATTTGTATAATTTTGAGGTATAATATTAATTGTCACATATCCCATACCTACATTTGTAGCTGCACCACTGTAAGCTCCAGTTATATCGTATGATCCACCACCACCACCACCTTCTCCATTTTCCTGATTCGCTCCACCACCACCTCCAGAATATCCTCCTCCTCCACCTGCTCCTGCGCGGCCATTATTTCCACCAGAACCACCGCCACCAAAACCTCCAGGACTATTTCCACCAGTTCCACCAGTACCTCCATTTAAAAATGATTTTGCTGCTACAGTGACATTTCCATTCGCAGAATTTTGACCGCCAGTCCCATTGTATCCTGCACCTCCATCACCTCCGAATCCTTGAGTCTGTGCTCCTCCGCCACCACCACTAGTACCTGCAGTACCGCCGTTTCCATTACGACCAACTGAACCACTGGTAGTCATTTGGCCATTATCACCCTTTCCTGTACCATTTGTATATGGATTTGTTGATGTACCTCCTCCTATAGTTGCACTGCCTGGATCACCGCCATGACCTCCTCCTCCACCAGCTGCAAATAATAGCGTACTCGTTGTTGCATTATATACAAATGATCCACCACATCCACCACCTCGTGCAAATAGACCAGTTTGTCCTTGTGTTCCTTGTTGTCCAATCAGAATCTTAATAAGATGTCCAGCGGTTAAAGTAATAGTTGCTGTAATCACAGTACCATATGAAGTATAATTTATATTATATGGAGACGATTGGGTTAAATTTGTAAAATTTACTCCAGCACCAGCAACAGTAAATGTGTATTGTCCTGTAAAAGGGACTGTCCATTGTTGAATACCTCCACTGAGACTAAGCGAATATGAGGTTCCGTATCCAGGTGTATTCGTGCCATATGTAATAGATACTGGACCACTTGCACCAGTAGCTCCCATATTTGTAAATGTAAATGGATAAGACATTGAATACTGAGAATATAGATTATTAGAATTTGTTGATTTCGAGGTAGTCCAAAATATCAACCCAGTTGTTGGAATATTTGAAGATGTTTGTTGTATTGTAATTGGATAGGGTGCAGTAGATACATTTAATGGTAATGTAAGTGAAGGTGTTATAAGTGTTGGAGGAGATGGTGTATATATTATATTAAATACAGTTGCACCAGATGTACCATTTCCAGCGGGAGTAGCAATACGTACACGACCATTTAATATATCAGAAATATAATATCCAACACCATCTCCTGGAAAATTATTTCCTACAATAACTTGATATGGACTTCCTCCAGTTTGATAATAAAATCTCCAGGAAAAATCATAATTACCTGCAGAATAAGTTTGTAACCAACAATCATATCCATAATAGCGTAATGAATATGTTCCACCAGGCTGCCCAACAAGATTTATACGCATCCATCCGATAGCTGCAGGTCCTGTCAATGCGGCATTTCCATAAGGATATATTGTTGAAGCTGCAGGATATTGATCCACGAATATATTTAAAATCGGATTTGTTGTATCCAAAGTTACCGGAACACCGCTCACATTTATTTGGTATCCCCAATATTTTCCAGTGGCAGCCGCTACCATTTGAAATGACGATGGTAGCGATGCCCATGGAACGACCGAATAACCACTCGGTACTTGTTGATTTGCTTGTAATGACATCTACCACGTCTCTTACAAGTAATTATTATTTTTCTGAATGAGCATTTGACACATTCGTAATTTTAAAAATAAAATTGTTTTCTTTAAAATTAAGACAGTGATTCGATAAGATTTCTGTCAGAATCTGACAGGGCCAAGTTAAATGTAAATAGACTATAGAGTTCCTCATTCAGTGTGACGTCATTGGTAGTTTTGCCAATGAGTTGTTGGGTACTTGTTGTTTGCGCCCAACCGCTCGATGCTGTCTGCTTTGTTGAAGTCCCGTTTTCATAAAGTGTTCTGTTGGTACCATCTCACTTCCAAGTTATTTTCCTATCGGCTACATATGTTCCTGCTAAAAAATTATTTCCATACTAATAACCGGAATACTGTGAACCTGCGGCACCACTTTTATTCGCCCTAAAATTGTTTGTTTTGTTAGTTGTATTTGTAGCCATACATCCGCATATTCCACCAGTATTATTTCCTATAGTATTATGATGTGCTATGATAGTATATTTTTTATATTTGTATATGGTATTGGTCCTGTAGAGAGAGTTGCGGATGTATCAAAATAAGCTGAAGTTTTAAAGTCTATCCACTTATTTGTCGTATCAATCTTTGGCTGAATACCTGTACTAGAACACGACATGTGCATCCCATTCAAAGACTGATCATACAATTTTACCACAAAAACAGTAGCACCAGAATCCGTTGTTAAATTTCCACTAATATCAGCGTAAAAATCAGAAGTTGTTGAATTCGTTCCATTTCGAACATTGATAACGATTGCTGAAGTTCCGTTCAAAGCTTTTAGTGAAAATGCCCCCATTCTTGATGCATATCCAGCAGCGGACATAAGAGTAGTATAGAAGGATGTTGTGACAACTGTACTCGAAAGACTGGAATAGTATGTAGATACTTGGGTAGCTGTCATGGGATAAGGAAAGAACCAGAGATAATTCATAGCATAATCACTTTGACCAGCTATACCTGCGCCAGGACTTCCAACTATATCTGTTGTAAGAGCATTAACGGGCGCTCCTGCGAGTGTAAATGTATCTGAAAGTGTCCCGTTTACATAAGCTTTCATAGTTGTACTGCTTATTGTAACTACAAGTTGAAATGCTGTAGTATTTTCAGTCATTCGCGAGGGTGTTTGAATTATTCCGTTATTCGTAGTTATTGTGTATTGTTTTATGTGAAATACAGTATCATTTATATAAAGTCACACAGACGGACGACGAAACCCATCTGCAATCGTTATATTCACATTGAATATATTTCTCCAATTTGTATTTATTTTTGCAGATGAAACCCATACTGCAAATGTCATCGAATTATTATTTGTAATAGCGGTAGACAACCAAGTTCCTACATTACTAGTAGCTGTTGCAAGAAGCCATGAATTGTAGTACCCTACTCCTTTCTGAATAATCTGACACTGTGACATGGATAATGGCCCTGAAGCAGGGACAGATCCTCCGAATCCTCGAAACCCTCCCATATTTTTTGTAGCATTTCCAAGAGTTGTAGCAACATCCCCAACTTTAATATTAAAAATACTCCAGAATCACAATCCCCTGAAATCCAGTACCACCATTTGGATTTGTACCGTTTCCACCTCCTGCGCCACCCCCGCTTCCGTAGTACGTTGCGTCATATCCAGAACCGCTGCCGTTCCCTGCGCCACCACCTCCTGATCCTCCCGAAGAAACACCCGAGCCGCGAAGGCTTCCGCCGCCTCCTCCAGAATACGTCTTGGTGATTCCCAAGCATGTGACGCTTAGACCGGCTCCGCCATTACCAGCCGCAGATGATGATGCGTTTAAACCGACCGCGCCAGCTCCTCCTCCACCACCGCCTACATAGGGGCTTCCGTTATAACCTTGTCCACCCGCATTTCCTTGTCCAGAAGTCCCAGAACCTACAAATGTAGCACCAGATGGCGCACCCCAAGTTCCACCCCCACCGGATCCACCTGATCGAGGGTCTGCATATGCTGGAAGGAATTGATTTTGTTCCGACCCACCAGCGCCGCCTCCAATTGCCTTAAGTGTCCCGAACACAGAGTTTTCACCGTTTTGAACAAGTGAATTGCGTCTAGCGCCATACCCTCCTTTTCCTACAATAACCTGGATCCAAGTACCAGCCGTCACTGCGTATCCAGTTTGGAAAATGAGACCTCCCGCGCCGCCACCGCCACCTTCCCAACCGCCGCCACCGCCTCCGCCGCCCGCGATGACCAAGATGTTGATGGAGGTGACGCCGGCGGGTACATACCACATTCCGCTCCGCGTAAATACCTGACCTTTTCCAGTTGGCGTTGTGGGTATGAGCGGTGTTGGAAGATCATACTTGGGTGCGAATCGGCGGTACGTCTCAACGAGCTCTTCGTCGGACAACTCGCGATTGTACCAAAAGGCGTTCGCAATTTGTCCCCAATATTGCGCAGGTCCTTGCCACATACCAAGAGCATAGAACCCATGACCCAAGTTGGCACGACCATCAGTTATAACGCCAGTTGGCTTGCACGGTGCTACCGAAGGATTGAAATAGTACTGGTAATAAGGACTTATGGTCGATAACTTCCAGACGTGCATATTGAAACGAGTATAAACCTGATCGAGTGACGATATGTCCACATTATCGTCACACTTGATGAAACCGCCATTGGTGTTATTATACAATCCGAGACGGTTTGACCCGCTTTCTACTATGACATGATGATCGTTTGAATATCCTCTGAGGAGGGTTCGGTGGTCAGCGGTCGAATTCTTTACCGTTGAAAATATAACCAAGGTGTTGTGTGGGGTAAAGCTCACATCCGCAGCTGATGAAAATGTTGTTCCATATGATGTACAGTCCATGTACTGAAATTGTTGTGAACTAGGTACATACTGAACCGAATTTGCAAGATTAAAGTCCTGTCCGTATGGACTTCTGTCCTTCCAACTCGTTCCATTGAGTGCTGATAAAAATTCATTCGCATCCAATGAAACGACGAGACCCTCTTGGATCGGGATGGGAATCTTAAAACGGATCGCCAAGTAATCTTCAACCTGTTGAATCTCCTTGGTTGAAAGGGTTCGGTTGTAGACGAGCGCCACCTGATTTGCCCATCCACCAGTACTTGGATCCTGGTCAGGCCTGTGTAGGGCAATTTGACCATATGTCTGACCATAGTATCCTGCCGGTGAATCAGTCGGGAGACTTCCAAAGAGCGCGTGATTCATAGTCAAAGATCTTAAGAGTGAATTTTGGTCGGTTGATAGAAGCCATTGTGGGGTTCCTGAAGGGTAGGGGTAAAAGTTTGTGGAATTTTGAAGCCAGCCGTTGTGAAAAGCAACTCCTTGCTGGCCACTCCAGTGTCCAGAATACCAGCCGCGCGGCGTACGGGCCGTAAAAATACGTCCGCCTGTGGTATTATTGTTGTACTTCGTCAGGTGGAAAAGAGTATAAGTCGACGGTAGAACTCCACTTGGAAAGTCGATTCCTGCGGCCAAACTTCCGTAAAGGATTGGGAGAGGGTTGGAGGCATTCATAAGTGTGTTTTCGATAAGCAGGCGATCCGTATCCGAAAGACTTGATGCAAATACCCACACGTCGTAGATTGTGCCATTCAAGTACTCGCCGGCAGTTGTTCTGCCAATAGCTTCGTTTCCAGCGGCTCCTGACCATCCAGATCGAGCTCCTGAATTGGTTTGTGAGCTATTTAAGAAACAATAAGTAGTTCCCGCAGTCGTAGGACCGTCGTATCGAAAAGTAATCATATTTTCAGGTCTGGGTGCGCCGCCGCCTGTACTGACGTCGTTAAAGTACCAGTAATTCCAGTAGCCATTTGTAGCATCAAGACGAAAATTGTTCGTCTGACTTGTTGCATTTGTACCAGCGCCAAGTATACCACCACCCGTATTCGCGGCATATCCATGACGCATTAATACTGTATATGTAGTTTGCATAGGTACAGTTCCGTTCGGTAAATTGAGGAAAAGTGTTGGGTTGAAATCAACCCGTTTCGAGGCTGCCCGGTAGATGGGCTGAGACCCGGTTGTCGCTTGTGTCGCGTGACGTCCCTGGCCAGATTGATCGTACCAAGTTGCTACATAGGGTAAAGCCATCCCGAGCCATTCTGATAGAGACTGTCCGGTAGCACCCACGGCCGTCCCAAGGTCTCCATTTCCATTTGCGTAAAAATCTAGGGTCACATTGTCACTTCCGCGCCGAATGTTAAAAGTCGCTCCGGTATAGTTGGTGTTGATTCGGCGACACGAGTAGATTCCGCGGACTCCAGATTGAGCACCCGCTGAAAGACCGGTAAAAATATTCTCCATATTTGTGGTTGATGACAAAGTAGGCGTTCCGTATTTGGTCGTGGCCGTATAATTCCCGAGCGAATCTGTCAACTGGCTACCCGTCCAATTCTCAGGTGCGTATGATGCTATGAGACCATTGTTCCAGTTGGGGATATGCGTCGTTTTCCAGAACAGGTCATAGTCTGGCGCGGCCGTGATACTCGATGCAGTCAAGGTCATCAGAGACGTGCTCATGGTAATCACCTCGGACATGTACCCATAGAACGATCGGTTCAGAAGACTGCCGCTCGAAAAAGTCACATCACAGTGACCTATGTGAATCATGGACAACTGTGAATCTGAGTTTCGGCTCGCACACATTGTGTGCCATGCACCGTCACTATTCGTCAAGTAAACCGATGTGGCATTGTATGTTCCATCATATATCGCGTATCCACCTGGGTTCAAAAAGTCGTTTCCGTCACCAGAAACGAACTGATTCTGATATAATCGCACACCCTGGTTATTATAAGCGGTGCAGAGAAAAGATTGCCATGCGCTCGGGTTTGAAATTGTTCTGTAGTTGAACATACATGAGGCGGTAGCTTGCGCCGTCATAGTGAACCCGTAATAGGCTGATGCACTTGCAGACCCGTTTGGGAAGTAAATGACGTACTTTCCAGAAGTTCCAGGGTCCAACACGAGTTGAGGTGGGTTTCCACCGGAAGCAGATGTCGCAAGAGCGTTTCTGGTCGGAGTCAAAGACTGGCGTCCGAAAATGTCAAGTTGGTTAAGAGACCAAAATCCATATTGATTTGCAGGATTGATTGTCCGAGCTATGAGACGGAAGTATGAGTACGACGAAGTGATATTGATTTTAATGGTGCGCTCGGTCGTGTACGCCAAATCAGTGTCGGAATTAAGCAAAGTCCATGTTGTGCCATCGTTCGACCCTGCAAAAACATGACTCGTTTCATTTCTGTTCACAGTCTCTCGGCGTCTGTACCCCGTTGGATAAATAGCGTAAGGAAGGAAAAGCTGAACCCATTCACCAGTATACGCCGTTCCGCTCACAGTGGTTGATGTTGAACCGGCGTAAGCACCGGTTGAACCAATGTAACCACCACTTGTAGTATACGACGTTTGATCTCCAGACATGTTAAAAAGTGCGAAAACGCCTTCACCTGTACTGTGAAGATCCCGAATAGGTATACGAACCATTTCCGTAAGGAGCTCCATATAAAGTGAGAGACGCTGGATTTGACGTTCCTGCAGCTGAAAGACTCCTAGGTGGATATATGAGTTCAGCCATGTCATTTTGGGCTTGGTCGTACCAGATGAGCACAGATCCAGTCTCAGCACCAATCCACGTTGAATACAGGAGTCCGGTTGCATCTCTGAGAGTGCCGTTAGCATCCGAGTAAAAGTCCAGGACAGCATTGTCACCCGATCGTCTCACGTTCACAACAGGACCTGTGTAATCGGGGTTGGCGAGTTTCATCGAGTACAAACCTTGAATGGAATTTTGGACGGACGTGGAAAAACGGCGAGGAACGAAGGTCGGTGTTCCGCGAGTCTTGGAGGCGACCACCACGCCACCCTTGGACGGCTGATTTAGGTTGTGCGTATTCAGATCACTCGCACTGAACCCACTCGAATTTGTTCTACGGGTTGCGGCCCTCAAGTCGGACCACTTGATAGGGCCGGTGAGTGGAACATCGGCCATTTATATTATGATAGAAAATAAAAATATAAATGAGCGAATCTAATTCAAGCTTCTGGAATATGTTTCGTAGTATGCGCAATGGAGATCTCATGGCATGTGATTGGACTCAGCTTCCAGACTCTAAATTGTCAGACGATGCCAAGGCGGCGTGGATAGAGTATCGCCAGAAGCTCAGAGACTTGCCCCAGAGCGTCACTAATCCACTTCCGTACGTTTCAATTCCTAAACCAAATTGGTTGTAGCCTTGTCAACCGGGGCAAACGCCGATTCCAGAGCCGCCACCCGCTCCTCCAATTGACATCTCAAATGTCGTTCCTCTTTCAGAGACTCAATGAGCAGGGGAACCAATTTTTCGTACTGGACGGTCAGGTAATTTTGACCCGATTGATTTTCAGCATCGAAAGGCGCTGGTCTTACCGCTTCTGGAAGAACCTTCTGGACTTGTTGTGCCGAGACGCCGACCCGTTGATAATCGTCCTTGAAACCGAACGACTGTGCCAATTCGTTGTTCCGGTAAGTAAAAGTGTCGAGAGAACACACCTTGTCGAGGGCATTCTCTAGTGTCCCCGTCTTGGTCTTGAGACGTTCGTCGGAATAAAGAGCCGTTATGTCACCGGAGGCGCCTATTGTACCGGCGACTTGGAGGGTATACGTAGGATTCGTTGTTCCAATTCCCACATTGCCACTGGCGTTCATGAAAAGGCCTGTATTCGCACCAGATGGACCTCCTCTCACCCAGAGACCGTTGTAAACGTTCCACTTCATACCATCAAAGATGCCAGCACCATCGCGGTTGTTAAAGTTGTTATAGAGGTAGTGATTGGTATCACCATTGCCATTAAACCAAACGGCACCTCGGTTAAGCCCAAGATTCGCGTTGACTCCCGTGAGTGCAACATCTTGCGCGAAAGTTGCACCGGCAGTACTCACATAATTACCAGAATTATCCACATATGCCACATCAGTCCCGCCTCGGCGAAACTGACAT
>Ga0136641_1000244_pt1 | contig 22992 bp, 22 predicted proteins | sample EliLak1302023Y_FD_115312 | JGI IMG/M metagenome (GOLD analysis project Ga0136641, IMG submission 115312) | Freshwater microbial communities from Elizabeth Lake, Yosemite National Park, California, USA - 13020-23Y | ecosystem: Environmental > Aquatic > Freshwater > Lake ...
CGCGAATGGTGCCGGGAGCCGAATCCTTGGGGTTCGTTGCTCCCATGAGGTTGCGGACGACTTTGAAGGTCTCAGCGGACCCCTCAATGACGAGGAGTAGCGCCGGGCTGCGAGTGATGAACGCGACCAGGTCATTGAAAAAAGGCTTGCCGGCGTGCTCGCCGTAGTGCTGTTCGGCCGTAGCTCGGTCGATGGTTCGAAGCTCGGCTGCAACGACGCTGAGCTGCTTACGCTCCAGGCGAGCGACTATTTCTCCAATAAGACGGCGCTCAACGCCGTCAGGCTTAACGATTACAAAAGTGCGATCCACGAATGAAAATCTAACAGAGGTTGGCTACCGGTGTTGGTGCGGCAGAGCCAGCAGGCCCGCTCGAACGTCACCAACTAAGTAGAGACTCCCCGCCACGATGATTTGGTCATCTTCGCCCGAGAGTTCGCGGGCGTGGCGCACGGCCTCGCGAGGATCGAGCACCACCGTCGCGTGCGCCCCTCGGCTAACGATGTACTCCGCAATGATGTCGGCTTTCTGCGTTCGCGGGGAGATTGGTTCGCAGACAATGAATTCATCAACGCCAATCGCTACTAGTGGCTCAATCATGTCGGCGATTTCTCGACCGGTCAGCATGCCAAGAACGACTCTGCGCTGTCCAGCGAGATGGAAGGCTTCTTCCAACGTCTCGGCCAATGAGATAACGCCGGCTGGATTATGGGCTCCATCAATCATGATGAGTGGGTAGTGCTCGAGCACTTCCATCCGACCAGCCATCGAGGCCAGCCCAAATACGGCTTCGACGACATCCTCGGTGATGGCACGGCCCAAGAAGGTTTCCGTCGCGACGAGGGCCGTGAGGGCATTCATACCCTGATGTATGCCGTGGAGCGTTAAAAGAACTTGGTGATACTCCCCCATGGGCGTGTGCAGGTCGAGCATCCGGCCGCCGACCGCAAGATTGTTACGTTCCAGGGCAAAGTCTCTACCGAGTCGAATAAGTGGCGAACCCAGTTCGGCGACCCGGGTTTCGGCAATCGCGACCACGGTTTCATCGATCGTGCCGAGGACGGCGATGCCACTAGCACGGAAGATTCCCACCTTGTCGGAGGCAATTTCACCAACCGAGTTACCGAGCACGGGTGTGTGATCCAGGGAAACATTGGTCAAAACAGAAACGTCAGCATCAATGACATTCGTTGAGTCCCAGGTTCCGCCCATGCCTACTTCGATAACCGCGACGTCAACGCCCATATCTGAAAAGTGCAGGAAGGCCGCCACGGTGAGAAGCTCAAAACGAGTGAGCACAATCCCAGTAGCAGTCTCAACGTCGGCCAACCGCGAAATCAGCATCGTGAACTGCTCATCGCGTACCGGTTCGCCATTGAGAAGAATCCGCTCGTTTACACGGTGTAAATCGGGGGAAACAAAGGTGCCGACGCTTAATCCCCACTCGTGCAGCAGATTGCTAATGAGCGTGGTCGTAGTTCCTTTGCCATTAGTCCCCGTGACGTGAATCTTGGGATAGTCGTGATGGGGGTCCGCGAGAGCCGCCAACGTATCGTGAATCGGCTGCAGGGTGGGGATGTCCGAGCGGTTAGGGGCAACCTTTTCAAAGTCAATATGACCTTCCAGCCACGCGTTCGCTTGAGCGAATCGAGCAAACCGCACGCTGTTAGCTGGCGCGACGGGCGCGCGTCGCTTTGCGCATCGTCAAGACAGGAGACTCTTCCTTGCGGACCGATGCAGCCGTCACGGTGCACCGTACGACATCCTTGCGCCCGGGCAGATCGAACATGGTGTCAAGAAGTACGTCTTCCAGAATGGAGCGCAGACCTCGGGCACCCGTTCCGCGAGTGAGAGCCAAACCCGCGACCGCATCGAGCGCATCAGGTTCGAACTCCAGCTCAACTCCGTCCATCTCAAAGACCCGCTGATACTGCTTAACCAGAGAGTTCTTCGGCTCCGAGAGCACTTGGACGAGCATCGATTCGGTGAGCTGCTGGACCGCGCCGATGACGGGTAGTCGGCCAATGAACTCTGGAATCAATCCGAACTTCACCAAGTCTTCGGGCAAGACGTGTTTGAAAATCGACTCTTCCTGTGAGGCAACCGTCTCCACGTTCTGACCGAACCCGATGCTCTTCTTACCGAGACGGCGCTCGATGACCTGCTCAAGACCGGCGAAAGCGCCGCCGACAATGAACAGGATGTTGGCGGTGTCAATAGTGATGAATTCCTGGTGTGGGTGCTTGCGACCACCCTGCGGAGGAACGGAGGCAGTCGTGCCCTCGAGAATCTTTAGAAGAGCCTGCTGCACCCCTTCACCCGAAACGTCACGGGTAATAGAAGTGTTCTCAGACTTTCGAGCGATCTTGTCAATCTCGTCGATGTAGATAATGCCGCGCTCGGCTCGCTTGACATCAAAGTCCGCCGCCGTCAGCAGCTTGAGCAGAATGTTCTCAACATCTTCGCCGACGTAGCCGGCTTCCGTGAGGGCGGTGGCGTCGGCGATGGCGAAGGGTACGTTGAGCATGCGCGCCAAGGTCTGAGCCAAGAAGGTCTTACCACAGCCCGTGGGGCCGAGCATCAGAATGTTCGACTTCGTAACTTCGACATCGTCGTCGCGCTTTGGTCCGGTCTGCACGCGCTTGTAGTGGTTGTACACCGCGACGGCCAGCATTTTTTTGGCCGACTCTTGGCCAATGACGTATTCGTCAAGGTAGGCCGCGATCTCGCGAGGTTTCGGAAGTTCGTCGAGCGCAAGGACTGGTCGTTCGCCGAGTTCTTCGAGAAGGATGTCGTTACAGAGGTCAATGCACTCATTGCAGATGTACACGCCGGAGCCCGCAATTAACTTCTTTACCTGACGCTGACCCTTCGAGCAAAAGTTGCACTTGATGGCGTCGACTGCTTCACCTATTTTTGCCACGATTCGTAACCCTCCGACACTGCCTCCGCCACAAAAAGTGTAGAGCTACGACGTGACAAAATCAGGCACCCTCGTATTTACCGGCGAAACGTTTGACTTCCCGTTGATTCGCTATGCGCGGCGGGTGATGACTTCGTCAATCAGGCCGTAAGCGACTGCTTCTTCGGATGTCATCACGTAGTCGCGATCCGTATCCTTCATGATGCGATCGACGTCTTGACCCGTATCCTCGGCCAGCATGCCATTTAGAAGGTCGCGCATCCGCAAAATCTCACGAGCTTGGATTTCGATGTCGGAAGCCTGTCCGCCAACACCACCCCATGGCTGGTGCAACAAGACGCGGGCGTGGGGCAGGGCGTAGCGCTTGCCTTTGGCACCGGCGCCAAGGAGCACGGCGGCGGCGGAGGCGGCCTGACCGAAGCAGAACGTTGAAACATCGGGCTTGATGTACTTCATGGTGTCGTAGATAGCGAGAAGACCAGTGATGTCGCCACCAGGTGAGTTGATGTAGAGGTGAATGTCCTTATCGGAGTCTTCTGACTCCAAGAAGAGCATCTGCGCACAGATCAAGTTGGCCACGGTGTCGTCGACGCCAGTGCCGAGGAAGACAATCCGTTCACGCAGCAGGCGGCTATAGAGGTCGTAGGCACGCTCGCCACGAGCCGACGACTCAACGACGGTGGGGACGAGGTAGTTCTGGGCACGGAAGAATTCATTCACAGCGTCACCCTACCGACTAGTTAAGACCAAAGGCGTCAGCCTGGTTCTCAGCAAACAGTTTTTTGTCCAGTTCGGCGCCATTGCCGTCAACGTACTTAACGTTGTCGTAGAGCCAACGGGAGGCCTTCATCTTGGCAACTTCCGCGTAGAAGGCAATCGTGCGGCCGGTCTCTTGAAGATTGGTCCGCAGGAGCTCCGGTGTGACGTTCATGGACTCCGCCGTAATTGTGAGCTCTTGGGTCACGTCTTCTTCGGTGGGGTCGAGCCCCTGCGCCTTGGCGAGGGCTCGAAGACCAAGGTCAATGCGAACCGACTTCTTCGCGTCTTCCTTCAAAACCTCAATCAGTTGCTCGGCCGTTTGGTTGGTCACACGAAGGAACGTTTCGAGGTCGAGTCGCTGACTTTCGAGGCGGTGCTCTAAGTCGTGCAGGCGATACTCAATTTCAGACTGCACCAACGCTTCGGGAACGTCACTCTCTTCAATCAGATTGGCCAGGGCCAAAAGCGTCTGATCACGTCGTGCCATCTGAACTTCAACGGCCTTCATGCGCGTGAGCTGATTGACTAGACCTTCACGGAGCGCTTCAACGGTGGCGTACTCGGAGTTCTCTTCGACCCAGACATCATTTAATTCCGGTAGTACTCGCTCGCTAACTGCAGTGATGTCCAACTTCCATGCCATCGCGATGCCGCCAGGGCCACGCCCAATGAGTTCTAGTGTCTCGCCGGCCTTAAGGCCGATGATGAGTTCGTCAACACCATCAGTAAGGGCGTCAGAACCAACGGTGTAGACGTAGTCGTCGACGTCGATGACGTTGTCCGCATCAGCGGGATCCGTGCCGAGGACGTTCAATGTCAATACGTCATTGCTGACGACACCACGCTCAACACGGACGAGTTCGGCGTCAGCCTCGCGAAGCCGGTTGATCTGCGCTTCGATCTCGTCGTCGCTGGGGCTAATCGATGGCAATGTCACGATCAACGACTGGTGGCCGGTAATGGTGAGCTCTGGTCGTACTTCCACCTCGGCAGTAAAGGAGAGGTCGCCCTGCTCTTCGCCCGACGTGATGTCGATGCTCGGCTGAGCAATGGGGTCGATCATGGTGTCGGCGACGGCGCGGGCGTAGAAGTCCGGAATCGATGAGTTCAACGCTTCGGCACGAAGCACCTGTGGTCCACCGATGCGGGCTTCGATCAAAGAGCGGGGGGCTTTACCCTTGCGGAAGCCCTTGACGCTGATGTCTTCAGCGAAGACCTTCGCGGTGGCCTCGATGGCCTTTTCGATAGCGGCAGCTTCGACCTCAACGGTGAGCTTGACGCGATTATTTTCGAGAACGGTGACTGAAGCTTGCATAAGGCTGAAAGCCTACCGGCGAGCGGGGACCCCCTGTGGGGGCTAAACCATGATGGCGAGCGCTTCAGCAATCCGCTCGGCCAACTGCCGGTCCCCCTGCACGTTCGTCTCGGCCGCCTGAAGAAAGGCCGCACCGGAGATTCGTCCGGCCGCTCGGCGCCAGAACAGGGCTACGGGCGTGGAAATCTCGAGATGGGGCTCCCCGGGACCGTCCGCTGCTCGGGCTCGGCCGCCTCGTATCTCAATCTCGATGCTTCGACCGACTCGACCCTCCAGGTTGACTCGCACCCGAGTTCCCTCGGACGCCTGGGCCTTCTTGCCAATGACGTAGGGCAGGGCCGCTTCGAACCGGTTGACCACTATCTCCTCACCGATGCCGTGATCATCTTCAGGGCGAGCTACGGCGTCTCGAAGATCTTGCAGATGAATCCAGCTATCCAAGATTCGAGTCTCAATGAACCGGTGGTACGGCGCTTGACCCTCGGGGCTCCAGCCCACTGTGTCCCAGGCAGCCTGATCAAGCCCCTGCAATCGAAGAAGTGTTATTCGAGTGACCTCTCGAAACTCCTGCAACATCTCGCGCTTCGAACGTTCGCGCCGTTCAAAGACAAAAGCTTCGTTCATCTTGCCGATATCATTGCGGACATGTTCGGGCAGGTCAACGGGCATCTCGGGGGCCGATACTCCCGCGAGCATCAACTCAAATCCGATGAGGTGACTCACCACATCGCGTACCGACCAACCAGGACAGGGCGTTTGGCGATCAAAATCGCTCTCGGTAATCGAAGAAAGCAGAACGTCAGTCTTTAACCACGTCTCCTCCAGACCGTCAATTAGCCATTCGTAGGGCATGGGTCACCTTTGAACCTGAGTCGCATCGATTGCGAGTAGCGTTACGACGACAGATTACGACGGGAAGTAGCGCAGCTTGGTTAGCGCGCCTGGTTTGGGACCAGGAGGCCGCGGGTTCGAATCCCGCCTTCCCGACCAAAATTCATAACCTCCGCGCTCGCTGCGAGTCAAGTCGCACCGCCGTTTGGGCCTTAAGATAGGTAAATGAACCATCTGCTCGATGTACGCAATCTTCGTACGACCTTTCGCATCCAAGAACAGAGCGTCACCGCCGTTGACGATGTGTCTTTCTCCATCAGTGCCGGCGAGTGCTTCGGTCTCGTTGGTGAGTCGGGCTGTGGCAAGACCACGACCGGCCTCGCTATCTTGCAGCTCCTTCCCGTCAATGGCTCCATTACCGGGGGCTCCGTTTTGCTACACGGCCAAGATTTGACCGCCCTGAGCGAGGGCGATCTGCGCAAAATTCGTGGAAATCAAATCGCTTTGATCCCCCAAGACCCCATGACGGCACTGAATCCCGTCCACCGGATTGGCCACCAAATCGCCGAGCCCCTTCTCCTCCACCGGGGAATGAGCTACAAGGAGAGCGAGCAGCGCGTCCTAGAAGTACTCGAAATGGTCGAGATTCCATCCCCGAAAGAGCGTCTTCGCCAGTACCCGCACGAACTCTCCGGTGGTCTCCGCCAGCGCATGATGATCGCCATGGCCCTGGTCTGTGAGCCCAAGCTCTTGATTGCCGATGAACCAACCACGGCCCTCGACGTCACCATTCAGGCTCAGATTCTCGACATTCTGGACAATCTCCGCAAAGAACTAAAGATGGGCGTCCTGCTCGTCACTCACGACATGGGTGTTATCGCCGAACGGGCCGACCGGGTCGGTGTGATGTACGCCGGCAAGATGGTGGAAGAGTCTTCGACCTCGACGCTGTTTAACTCCATGCGCCACCCCTACGCCCAGGCTCTCCTGGCCGCAGTCCCCTCATCGACCGCCAAGAAGAATGTGCGCTTGGCCTCGATCGAAGGCATTCCGCCAAGCCTCAGCAGCCTCCCCGTGGGCTGTCGCTATGCCGAGCGTTGCACGTTCGTACAAGACCAGTGCCGCACCGAACAGCCCCCCATGGTCGACCAAGACTCAAGTCACATCTACGCCTGCTTCAATCCTGTTAATGGGCCATCACAGATTGCCGCCGTTGAGATTCGACGTGGTGAATCAGCACTAGGAGTCACCCAAAAACCACTCCTCACAGTGACCTCCCTTGTAAAGGAGTTCCCCGTCGGCTCCGCTCTGAGCCTTCGGAAAAATAATCGAGTTGTTCACGCCGTCTCAGATGTTTCATTCGAAGTCCGTCAAGGCGAAACCTTTGGCCTTGTTGGCGAATCCGGTTGTGGCAAGACCACCATTGGTCGCCTCATCACTGGCATTGAAGACCCCACGAGCGGCACCATCGACTTTGCCGAAAGTGAAACCGACGGTAAAAAGGGTCGTGAACTTCGTAAGGCCCTCGCCCGTGAACGTCAGATGATGTTTCAGGACCCTTACGCCTCACTCGACCCCCGCATGCGCGTCGGCGATATCATTGCCGAGCCCTTGGCCATTCAGGGAAGCGGATCGAAGTCGGACCGCTACAACCGCGTCCTGGAACTCTTTGACAAGGTTGGACTGGACAAGTCTGCGATTAATCGATTCCCCCACGAGTTCTCCGGTGGTCAACGCCAACGCATCGGACTCGCCCGAGCTCTGGCGCTAGACCCACGGCTCATCGTCGCCGACGAACCTGTTTCCGCGCTCGACGTCTCGATTCAAGCCCAGATCTTGAACTTGATGGGTGACCTTCAGCAAGAACTAGGTCTCTCGTACATCTTTATTTCTCACGACCTTGCGGTCGTTCGCTTCATTGCTCAGCGAGTCGGAGTCATGTACCTTGGTCAAATGGTCGAAGTCGGAGACATCAACTCGGTTTTCGACACTCCGTCACACCACTACACCAGTGCCCTGATTGCCTCAGCCCCGACGCCAAATCCTGACGCCAAAACGGCAACTGGTGCGGAGCGCATACGCCTCATGGGCGAACTGCCAAGCCCTATTGACCTGCCACCGGGATGTCGATTCAATACCCGATGCCCCGCGGCCACCGATCTCTGTCGGACCGTGGAGCCCCATTTGGAATCAATCGACAGTGACCACCAGGTGCGCTGCCACTTCCCTCTCCACAGGGGTTCCGTGGCAGCCCAGTAGTTGCCTAAATCGCCACATTTTGACTTTCTACAATGTGAATCGCGGTTCTTCACCCAGTAGCGCTTGACCAATCATTTCAAATGTCTTTCAAAATCCCGGTCCAAGACTGAGTCGTGGCCCAGCCTGTACTCATTAAGACGGCGCTCTAGTGAGTCGCCTGACTACTGGGTGCGGAGTCGGACTTCAAAGACATCTCGCAACGCGTCTCCGACGTAGTTGAATGAGACGACCAGCAAGAGGAAAATGGAAGCGACAGGATAGACCTGCCACCACTGATTCAGCTGAATCGACTGCACACCCGTATTCAGCATTGTGCCCCAGTCGGTCTTAGGGAGTGGGACGCCGAGCTGCAGGAATCCCAGTGCCGAGAGTGCGAGTATCGAATCGCCGACGGTAAAGGTCGTAACAGTAATGAGCGTGCTAACCGAGTTCGGCAAGACATGGCGGTGGATAATCCGAGTGCTACTGCCGCCCATCGAACGCACCGCGCTGACGTACTCTCTGTTCCGTAGGGCAAGCGCCTCCGAGCGGGTTAGACGGGCGACTCCGTACCATCCCGTAGCGCCCAAAACCAGTACGAGGAGAATCTCTGAACGGTTGAATACGGCCGTGAGGGCCAAGAGAAGAAACAGGCCTGGAATGGCGAGTAGCGCATCGACGATACGCATCAAAACTGCGTCGATGACGCCACCGCGATAGCCCGAAATCAGACCGTACACCGCGCCCCAGGTCATTGCTACGAGCGCCGCCAAGAGACCCACTTCGAGCGATGTTTGACCACCGTACATAATGCGACCGAGAATATCGAAACCTTGATCGTCAGTTCCAAGGGGAAAACCAGCCTGCGGAGGCAAGTTGGTCGAAAAAAGACCCGCGGAAGCGTCAGTTTGATTTGAGTGATAGAACCACGGACCGGCGTAGCAAAACAAGACTACGGCGATGATGTAAGTCAGGGCAATGACCGCCGCCTTGTTTTGACTAAATATTCTCCACGCGCTGTTCTGGGTCGATAACAGTTGGGGAGATTTACGGCTACGGAGTTTCGTCAACATGCCTGTCCTATCAATTCGTAGCAATACGAATTCGAGGGTCAACCATTACGAGCGCGAGGTCAGCAATCAAGTTGCCGATAACAGTCGCTAATGCGATAATCAACGTCGCCGCCATGACCACAGGAATGTCACGGCCAACGGTGTGAGAAACGGTAATGAAACCCATACCAGGATAGTTAAAAACCTCTTCAGTAATTAGTGCACCGGTAAAGAGGCCCGGTAGCGATAGACCGAGAATCGTAACGAGTGGGATAAGAGCGTTACGCAGGACGTGGCGGGAAAGAACGCGCCAGTTGCCACCACCCTTCGCGCGTGCCGTGCGCACGTAGTCCTGAACGATGGAGTCAAGTACCGCACCGCGGGTGAATCGAGCGACACCCGCCAGCGAGAGCAGTGTCAAGCTTCCAACCGGCAGCACGAAGGCCCGCCAATTCTGGATCATAAAAATTGGAGGGTCGAAAAATCCGCTTCCCGTGGGATAGGGAATTAACCCCGGGAAAACCGCGAAGTTAATCGCCAGCACGCTAACGGCCAAGATGCTCATTAGGTAGGCCGGTGTGGAGTACAGCATGAAGGAAATGAACGTCGAGATGTAGTCAAACGCCTTGTTGCGACGCCACGCTTGCGTCACACCCAGAGGAATGGCAATGAGCAGGGATAAAATAAGAGGAACGATTGCGAGCCACAGGGTTCGAGGCAATGCCGGACTTAGAATCTCCCAAGCCGGCCTGTTTAGCGTCTTGCGCAATACCGAGTGCCCGAAGTCTCCATGGATTAGCCCATTGACATAGCGGTAGTACTGATACACAATCGGGCGATCGAAGTAATGGGCGTGGTTGAAATCCAGAATGTCTGCCTTGGTGGCGCGTGGTCCGAGGATCACTCGAGCCACAGTTCCATGGAAAAGTGCCGGAATAATGAACGTGATAAAGGACACCACAACGACGACGACCGCGCTCTGCAGTAGTCGACGAATTAAGTACTGGCGCACAGCAATAATATAGCATCGCACGAAAAAGCGGCGGTCGAAACCTGAGGGTTCCGACCGCCGCTTTTAGAAATTCAGTTTTACTTGTGCAAGTATTCCGGCAAGTAAGCACCGACTGGGCTGACGGGCAGAATACCCTTCACCTTCGTGCTCACTACACCCGTACCGGTACCAGTTGGCTGATACATGTATGGAAGCTGTTCGGCAGCGTACGCGGCGTAACGAGTCTTTAGAGCCTCGCCACCCTGCGTCGTTGCGTCGATGATGGCATCCATCGTTGTGTCTGAGTACATACCCGGGTTGCTCAGTGCGTTGGTGTAGAACAGCAACTCGCCCGAAGGGTAGTAGTCAGGCGCATAGAGCCATCCACCGTACTGACAAATCTGCCAGTTTCCGCCACCGCTCAAGCAGTCGGCTGACACCGTGTTGGGGTCGGAGACGGCGTTGAGAATCATGTTGACACCAATCTTGGCCCAGAGCGATACTTCGGCCTGCATCTGCTTAACGGCAGTTGGGCTTCCGGAGTAGTACTCGTAGTGCAAGGTCAGCGCGGTGCCCTTGGCGATACCACCGGTACATCCACTAGTCCTGGTGCAAGTGGCCGTACCGGTCGGAGGAACAGTCCACCCGTTGTCCGTCAAGTACTTCTTCGCACGAGTCAAGCTGTACGGGTAAGGGTTCTTAAATGACGACCCGGCGAAGTCGTTCGCAGGAAGCGCAGGAATTGGACCGTATGTCGGAACACCGTAACCGTTGTACAAAGACTTAATGATCGAATCTTGGTCGATCGAAGCCTGCAACGCCTGCCGAATGTACAACTGCTTCGTCAACGCGCTACCGCCCGTTGCCGAGTCGAAGTTGTAGTAGGCGTAGTTGAACGACCAGGTACCACCGGTACGAACCGTGAACTTGCCCTGAATGGCACTCCACTTGATGGTTCCGGCAACACCCGGCTTGGGCCCCGTGTTGACGTCTGTGGGCAACACATAACCGCTGTCGAGCTGACCAGTGGCAAGTGCCGTCTTTTCAGCGTCAACGGATGCGAACGGGTGCATGATCAACTGGTTGACCTGAGCCTTCTGAGGTCCGCTGTAGGTCGGGTTCGGTACGAACACGATTGGCGTGTTGCCAGCGCCAGTGGTGTCGAACGAAGACAACTTCCAAGGACCGTCTACAACGGACCAGTAGGGGTCAGTTGCGGTGAAGGTCGAGGGGTCCTGTGACCGGTCGTTCAAAGTCTTGAAAACACCAGAAGCAACTCGGCCCGTCTTCGCGTTCACACCACACGCTGCACGAGCGGCAGTGCGTGTGAAGGACACAAGATTCTCACCACATCCAGCCGAACCAGCGGCGTTGGCGGCCGACAAGCGGTCCCAGGCACGTGGCATTGGCGTGATTTCCGTGAGGAAGTTGTAGAGGAACCAGTTGTGGTTCACGGCATCAGTCAAGTGAATCGTGACGACGTTGCCGGAAGCAGTCGCAGACGAAATCTGGTCTGGGATTCCCATTCCAGGCACGTAACCGGCGTAGCCTCCCGGTGCAGCCATGTACATGTTGATGAAGAAGACAACTGAACGAGCGTCAACGGTTTCACCGTTGGAGAACTTCCAGCCCTTCATCGTGATGGTCAGTGACTTGCTGTCTGAAGCCCATACTGGCATAGCACCCGTTGAGAGGTCCGTCTGAATGGTCGTGTCAGCACCCTTACCGACCCAGTACAACGGGCGGTACATCAACGACTGGAAGTCGTTCATGTTGGTTACGGTGAAGAACGCACCACTGGCGAAGGGCCAGATGTAGTTCGGATAATCGTTTGGACTAAGTGGTACGTCCAACTTCGTCGTTGCAGCACCGGCGGAGGTCAAACCTGCCAACGCCAAGCCGGACGACATCGAAGCAATTGCCACTGCGGTAGTGACAAAGCGCTTCGCGCGCGAAGAAAATTTCATTTCCTTCCCCTTTCCATCCAACATTTGTCAGATGTCTCGTGATCCCTGGAAACCCAAGTTCACTCAAATGGTAGAGACCAATCACTCAATCGTCAAACCACCCCCTCGGATTTCACGGCGACGAGATATTGAGATTGACTAATCAAAGCGCAGAGTGAACGAAGCTTTTCCCAAATTTCCGTCAAAATCCCGGATGAAGCTGAAGTATCTAGGTCGAGAAACCAATAATTTGGTAAAAGTCAGCATCACAATAACTACTTCACAAGGTTCACAATGCCTGAATATCACCGTAAAACCCGGTAATGACGTGCGCACTACCTCGGTTTAGAGCCACTTCAGCGTGAATTAAACGATTTCGCTGATCTGCATCTGAGGCGCGATGGTAGTGAAGTTAGGCAAGTCGGCTAAAACCGTAGCTGAATCTTCCGAACTCATAGCGGCCCCCAGGGCATCCATCGACTCGAACTGCACGTGCACGGCGGCAACGAACGGTCCATTTACTCCCTTTTCGATGAGCGCTTCGCTTAAACCCCAGGCGGCCTTAGCCATTGGAACGTGCGTAGCCGCGTAGTACTCGTGGTCGAAGGTCGCGCCTTCGGTGACTGGATAGTAGACAGAAACTTGAATCATGCAAAAATGCTACACGCTCGAAAAGCACTCTAACGGAAATTACTTCTCTGGCGGTGGTTGAACAACGGTCTGGCTCGATATAAAACGCACCATGATCAGGGCTATTGCACCGGCACTGAGAAGGAATACCACTATTAGGGCCGCTCCGGAGCTGGCAAAGTGCATGAGGAGTCGGATCAGGTTCAAAAACATGGCAATAGCGGCGATAATGAGCAACTCGCGACGTTGGCGGAAGTGGCTCATCCCAATCGCCATAGCCGAGGTCGCAATGCCCGCCAACGATCCGAAGAGATAGGGCGCTGTTGAATCGAAGAGTAGCGTTGGAGCGGCCACGAGACACACCACCCACCCGAGCGTGAGAGCTCCGGAGGTGGGATGAATCTTGTCGTTCAGCAAAACTATCGCCATCCCGCCAGCCCAAAAGAGCATCGTCACAATCCAGGGTCGAAGTGAAAGACCGCTTAATGCGATGGCACTACCAACCACCCAGAAAACACCGCCGAGTGATGCCGCCATTTGCAAGAAGCGATCTCGGTTACGCCAGAGGGCCAACGAGAGCAGCGTAAAGCAGAGAGAGGTGATGAGCTGGGAGACGTCTTTGGAGGTCTTGATCTCGTACCTAACGAGGAGCGCAACGAACCCGGTGGCACAGGCGGTGGCGAAAGCCAACAGGACACTACCGATTCGATCCCAGGCATTGCCACCGAGGCGCACCACGCGAGTTCCGAGTGCGAGCGTGGCAACTGCGACCAGCCCGAGGGCGATTAGTTGCGCCCTAGTACTTCGGAAACTTTGCATGACGAGTGTCGTTCCCGAGGCGATGGTAAGGACCATCGCGAGATAGGCCATTACTTCGGCGAGAGGCGAGAGTGATGCCGCGTAAGAAGGTGATGTCGAGGCGGCGGCACGAGTTCCTTCAAAGTGAACGATGGCATCGGCCTGATCTGAAGATATGAGCTCAGAGTCCACCCACTCTCGCGACTTGCTGGACCAGTCGACTCCTCTAAGGTCGCGGAGTTTCATGAGTCTTTTCTAGCCCATAGATGAGTCAATGGAAGGACATCTCAGAATGTTGCTACGACGCGTGGCGCCTCCGGCAGGAGTCGAACCCGCAACCTGATGGGTAGAAACCATCTGCTCTATCCAGTTGAGCTACAGAGGCGTGCCCTAAGCGTACCTACCCCTGGAGGAATTTCCTGAGTCGTCTGTAATCGAAGCCCATCCGGGCGCCTCGGTAAACCCGTCATTGCTGCGATATGGCATACTGAAGGGGCTTGGTGGGCGTAGCTCAGCTGGTTAGAGCGCCGCGCTGTGGCCGCGGAGGTCACGGGTTCAAGTCCCGCCGTCCACCCCAAGTAGATGGCAAAACCGGTCGCTTCGGCGGCCGGTTTTGTCATCTCCGCCTGCAGGAAAGGCCTCCCGAGGCGAGTAGATTTTCTCACGTACGTCAAGAACGGCGTTTACAAATGAGAACTAAGGGGGATCCATGACTATCGTCAAAGATTCGTTCTATATCAATGGTGAGTGGGTAAAGGCTTCGTCAAGCGAAACTCTGCCCGTTACTTCGTCGGGTACCGGCGAGCTCTACGCCACGATTCCAGTCGGCACCGTCGACGAAGCGAACCGTGCCGTCGAAGCTGCTTCGGCCGCCTTTACGGCGTGGGCTAACACGAGCCCCAAGGAGCGCGGCGAGTTCTTGATTCGCATCTCCGAGAAGTTGGCCGAGAAGGCTGACCTCATCGCTGAGACCATCGCGAACGAAGTGGGCATGCCCCTCGGTCTAGCTAAGGGCATCCAGGCTGGCATTCCAGTCGCCACCTTCGCCGACAACGGTCAGCGCGCCATGGACTTCGAGTGGGAAGAAGAAGTTCTTAACTCCACACTCGTCCGTGAGCCTGCCGGTGTAGTTGCCGCCATCACACCGTGGAACTACCCACTGCACCAGATCGCCAACAAGGTTGCGGCCGCTCTCGCAGCCGGTTGCACCGTGGTCTTGAAGCCCAGCGAAGTTGCACCAATCAACGCTTATATCCTCGCTGACATCATCCACGAGGTCGGCCTACCTAAGGGTGTTTTCAACCTCATCACCGGTACTGGTCCAGTAGTCGGCGAAGCGATTGTGGCTCACCCCAAGACCGACTTCATCTCCTTCACCGGTTCCACTGGCGCTGGAAAGCGCGTCATGGAAATTGCCTCGAAGATGGTCAAGCGCGTGTCGCTCGAACTCGGTGGCAAGTCCGCCAACATCATTCTGGAAGACGCCGACCTCGCTCGCGCTATTCCTGACGCCATCTTCAAGTGCTACCTCAACTCGGGTCAGACCTGCTCAGCGCTCACGCGCTTGGTCGTTCCACGCTCGAAGTTGGCCGAGATCGAAGACCTCGCCGTGGCGTCGGCCGCTGGCTTCCAGCCTGGCGACCCCATCACCGGTGGCACCCTGATTGGACCCCTCGTTAGTGAGGCACAGCAGACCCGCGTGCGCAACTACATCAACAAGGGCATCGACGAAGGCGCTCGCCTCATCATGGGTGGCGTCGAGCAGCCTGAAGGTCTGCCTCGCGGTCACTACGTACAGCCGACGATTTTCTCGGGTGTCACGAACGACATGACGATTGCCCAGGAAGAGATCTTTGGTCCCGTCCTTTCCATAATCCCCTATGACACCGAAGAAGAGGCCATCGCGATTGCGAACGACTCGCTCTACGGTCTCTCGGGTGGAGTCTGGGCCGGCACGCCGGAGAAGGCTTTCGAAGTGGCTCGCAAGATCCGCACCGGTCAGGTCGAAATCAATGGTGGAGGATTTAACATCTTCGCCCCCTTCGGTGGCTACAAGCAGTCAGGCATTGGCCGTGAGCTTGGTAAGTACGGCTTCGAGGAGTTCCTCGAAGTAAAGGCCATCCAGAAGTAGCTGTCCTTTCCAAAAAGGGGCGTCGGGAAACCGGCGCCCCTTTTCGCATTCTCCGCATGAATCACAAGTTGCTATGAGTCCTACCGGCTAATATCGCAATGCGCCTCTAGCTCAACGGCAGAGCAATGGACTCTTAATCCACAGGTTTCGGGTTCGAATCCCGAGGGGCGCACCAGGAAGGGCCCGCGCGCAAGTGCGGGCCCTTTTCCTCGTTCTTGGAGCCCTGGTCTTTACACCGTGCCTGTTTTTACGGTGACCCAGGGTTAAGGTGGCCTTGATCCCTGAAAGGAGAGTCGCCTCGTTTGGGCTGGACGGCCGATGTGCTGTCGCCCCGTGCAGGCTCGACGTCTCTACCGACCTCCGATCACACTTCCACCGTGGAAGTGAACCGTTAGAGGAGTTCCCATGGCCGAAAAGTCACCCAGTGCCCGTAACAACAAGAAGGTTGGCAAGACATTGAAGGAAAAGCGTCTCGACAAGCACGCCAAGAAGGACCAAAAGACCGGCCTCATGGGCGACGGTAAGTAACTTTCGTCGATAGGCGAGGTGCGAGCAACATATATCTCGCAATGAGAGACGTTGTTCGCCCTCGTCATCACTGACCCAGATGGCCGTCACAGAGTTAGCGCAACTCTCTGTTGCCACAACTGCGTCGATCACTCGTGAGCCGAACAATCAGATCGTTAAGACAACGTCGTTGCCAATTCGAAGAGAAAAAACTGCAAGGCGCGAATGGTCTGCAGGCTCGTTTCGTCAGCTCGAGCCAAGTCTTCATCAGTAAAGATGGTGGCCTCACTCGTACGGGCTCGAAGACCCAACTGCATCGAGGCCAGCCAGGCGAAGGCTTCATCTTGAGAGAGAAACGTTTCGTCCAAAGTGAGCTTCATCAACTCGGCACTCGTCGCCGTCATCTTTTGACGCTCAAAGGAACGTAACGGGTCATCGCTGTCTGCCGCTGGGGTTATTGGGGAGTGCAGGACCCCGTGCCAAGGATGCTCACCGTCGGATTCCGCGTCAATGAGTTGCGTAACCACCGACTTCAGAAACTCTCTGGCGTCCGGTGCGATCTTGACCTCAATGCGACCATCCTTGCGTTGAATAAAAATTTTGGAACGGGCCATCTCAGGAGTCCTGTTCGACTGTCGATAGCAATCCACTGGCCTGGAGCTTCACGCAGTAGCTCTCGGCTCGATCACGGACACCGGACCAGACAATGGCACGGCCTTGATGGTGGACGGTCATCATCAGCTGAGTGGCCTTGTTGTTGGAGTATCCAAAGATTTTTCGGAAGATCAACGCAACGACCGGCATGGGTGTCACCGGGTCGTCCCAAACCACAACGTTCCAAGATTTCTCGGTAACGGCTTCTTCTTGATTGAGCGTGGCGGTCGAAGTGGAACGCTCGTGCTTCACGGAACTCACTCGTACAGTGTGACACCTACTCGAGGTCGAGTGGTCGAAATTCCTGGGTCAATTTCGAGATCGCGAACTCGACGTCGCCTTGGCGGATATTCGAGGCCAGACCCCCTTCAACGAAGCGGTCACGACGGACGTAGAGCACGAGGGCCACGAGGGCTTCGGCGGCATCGCGAGGCCGCCAGTTAGGTTCACGAGTTTCAGGTATGTCCACCCACTCAATAGCGGTGATGAAGTTCTGGTGGTAAAAGGTGTGCAGCCACCTCTGCCACTCTTTGGCCAGCTGGAAATAGGGCATCTGGCGGACCTGCTCGGTAGCGTCTGAAACCAGGTCACCTCCGTGCATTTGACCCGCTGGCACGCCGTGGACCCCGTCGCAGGCCCGAAAGAAAAGACACCACTGCTCTTTCGTGACTGTCTCGAGGTGCTTGCCGGCCCTCATTCGTTCATTAAGCAGTTTCATAGTCGCCTCCATCGCTTTTTACTCTCTCGCAGCCCTAGGACACTTAATATGACCAAATGGGACTTTTTGATGACGCCAAGCAGCAAGGTGAGGACGCGGTGAATAATCTCGCTCGCCGGGTTCAGGATGCATCAGGCCGACAAATCCGCTCAGCCATAGGTTTCGAAGAAGAACCTCCCTTGCCGTGCAACGACCCTGCGACGTCATACATGCCTGTTGGTGGCGCCGCACGTGAACTTCATCTAGACCTCCCAGCGATGCTCGTTGGGGGACTCGCATCACTCCTGCTGCAGATGACACACCCGCTCGCCATGGCCGGCGTTGGCAAGTACTCCTCCTACCGTGAGGATCCACTCGGTCGCCTCTACCAAACGGCTCTGTTTGTTGGCGTCACGACATTTGGCTCCGAGGTTGATGCACGCGCAGTTATCGACACCGTCAAGTTCATTCACGAAGGGGTGAACGGCACAGCTCCGGACGGGCGCCACTATTCGGCCACCGACCCTCACCTCTTGGCCTGGGTGCACGACGCCGAGGTGGCGATGTTCCTCAAGGCGGCCGAGATTTACGGTCCCCGCACGGTTAGCGCCACTCGAGCCGACCAGTACGTCAATGAAATGGCGCGTGTCGCCACTGATCTCGGCGTCTTAAACGCCCCGCGCACGAAGGCCGAACTTTGGGCCAATCTCGAGGCCTACATCCCCGAACTCGAACTTATCGAACAGGGCAGGGATGCTCGTAACTTCGTCTTGCGCGGAGTGAGCAAAAAGCCTCACGAGATTGCGGCCTACAGCACACTGGTTGCCGGAGCCATCAACTTGCTACCGAACTGGTCACGCAAGGTACTTCGCCTGCCAAAGATTCCCTTGGTGGAGTCATTCGTGGTGCGCCCAGCCGCCTTGGCCGCCTGCACCACCTTGCGCTTTGCAGTCGTGCCGGTGGACGCTACGTCGCCAGCGAAAGGCCACCATCGGTCGCGACGACCTGGCCCGTAATGTACGGCGTCGTGGCGAGCGCATAAATCAACGCAGCCACATCTTCGGGCTTCCCGCTGCGCTTCAGGGGCGCGACCTGCTGTACAAACCCGCGAATGACGTCCCAGTCCTGGGTCCACTCGGTATCAATCAACCCCGGGGCTACGGCGTTGATTCGGACGTTGGGTCCGATCACCTTGGCCATCAAGACCGTCAGGTGATTCAGTGCGGCCTTGGAGGCGGCGTAGGGAATGGACGAACCCGTGGGGCGTAGGCCGGCAATTGAGGAAACGTTCACGATTGAGCCACTGCTCGCCTGAAGGACTGGCATTGCCGCAACCGATAGTGCCCAGGTCCCGAAGAGGTTGACATCAAAAATCTGGCGGAAAATATCGACGGTAGCGGCGTTGAGATCTTGGTGAGGAATCACGTGGGTAAAGCCCGCATTGTTGACAAGCACGTCAATCTGCCCGTAGTGCTCAAGAATCTGCGCCACAAACCCATCGGCGTCAAAGTCTCCGCCGATGGCGCCTTGGATGTAGATCGAGTTCGGCAGTGCTCTCGCCAGCGCTTCACCGGCCGCTACGGAGCGGCTGGAGTTGACGACGACGGCGTATCCCTGCTCGGAGAACCACTTCGCCGTTGCCTCACCAATACCACCGGTCGATCCGGTTACCACCGCAACTTTCAAACTCATCGACTCACTACCCTCCAGGTTCCGGCCCAGCGTTGACCAGACTCGAGTACGACAACATCTTTACCGCTGCGCAAACAATCGGGCGGTGCCGTCATGGGTTCAATCGCCACGGCGGTACGGCGACGGCCCCGTTCGAGTTGGTCGCCGGTGTAGACCTGTAGATAGGGAAAGTTGCGGTCAACGCTGAGCTCCACAACATGTCCCCGGGTGTCGACCAGCGTGGTGGTCGCCATGCCAGCTTCGTCGCGAATGAGCTCCGTGAATGTGACGTCCAACTCGTGACCACTCACTGACTTCAAGGATCGAAAGTCTTTGGGGCCATCGGCCGTCGGCAGAATAAGTCCAGTCGGTAGCTGACGATCGTTCACCTCGACTAGGGCGTTCGCCGGAACTTCCAGGCGGGCCCCTTCGATCGTGTCGGTAGTGACCGCGAGGTATGGGTGGAAGCCCAGCGCGAAGGGCATAGCCACTTCGTCGAGATTCGTCACGGTCGTAGTCACCGAAAGACCCAAGTCTCCTAGGTGGTACGAGATCTCAATATTGGAAAGGAAGGGGTAGGCCGGTGTCGGGTGCATTGTGAGCGACAGCACGCAGCGATTCTGATTCAGGGCCTTGACTTCGAAAGGGCGCCACCGGACGAGGCCGTGATTCCCCGTTAAGGTCACGGGGTTATCGATCTGGGCTCGCGCGGTGCGGCCAGAAAAGCCCCAGGGTTCATGGTCGATGCGGTTGGGCCAGGGGTAGAGCACTTGGCCTCGACCACCGGTCGCAATGTCCTCGGCGGCAAATCCCTCGATGACGGGCACCCCGCCACGGACGTAGGCCCGTAGGGTGGCACCCACCTCTGTCACTACTGCTCGCTGGTCCCCGTGGGCGATCGCAATCTGTTCACCACTAGGTAATGCTTCAGCCTTCACCATTTAGTCACCACCATGTCGCTTCTTACCGTTAGCGTACGACTAATGCGCTTACTAATTACGAACGATGACGGAATCAATGCTCCCGGGATTCAGGCCCTCACCCGGGCGATCTCTCAGTGGGTCGCCCTCAGGCCGGAAGAACGCTCGGCCATCGTGGTGGCCCCAAACCGGAACTTCTCCGGTATGAGTTCGGCCGTTGGGGACATCTTTGACAAACCCATGGTCGCCTACGAGCGTCGGGTTATTGAAGGGGCCGAAAACATTCCGACCTACGCCCTCGACGCGGCTCCCGCGCTCTGCACGATTATCGGTGGCATTGGCTATCTCGGTGAACGTCCCACCATGGTCGTCAGCGGCATTAACGCTGGGGCCAACGTCGGCCGCAGCGTGCTGCACTCGGGCACCATCGGAGCCATCCTCACCGGGGCCCAGCTCGGTATGTCGGGATTAGCCGTCTCGTCTCAATGGGACGAAGCAATCACGCACTATGAAACGGCCGCCAAGATTGCTATCGAAGTGCTCGACCAGTTCTACGACGCTCCGGCGCGCACACTCTTGAATCTCAACGTACCGAACTTAAGTACGGCCGATTTGAAGGGTGTCCGGCGTGGTCGTATCTCCAAGGCCGGCATTATTAAGGCCACCCCGAGCGAAGAGTCGGGCTTCACGCTCGGCGAGTCGGGAGAGATCCCGCTGCGCTTTGGTGCCGCCACCCCTCAGCTCGGTGACGTGAGTGACGAGCAGGCCGACGAAGATGGTGCTCTCGTAGTGGCCGGTTACGCCAGCCTGACGGCTCTTCGTGGCGTTCACGAAGATACCGACAGCAGTACTGACGACCTCATGCGACTCAGCCTCGAGGCCATTGAAACGCACCTCACGAGCCACCGCTAGTCGTCGGCTCGGGGACGTGCTCTCTGGGCCTTATGGCGTCCCGCAATTCGTTTTGATTCCAGACGACGCAGGGCACTCCCCCTGGTTGCCTTAGTCGGGCGTCGCCGCGTTGGGATCCGCAGACCGACCTCAAGACGTTCACCCAATCGCTGCAGGGCTTCAGTGCGGTTTTTCGCCTGCGAACGATGAGTCGCCACCGAGACGCGCACGACTTCGGACGTCGTCTCGCGCAGACGGGCCCGTTGACTATCAGAAAGGACATTTGACGTTGCCGGCGAGAAGGCCACCGTGATTCGACTCAAGGTTCGATTGGCGTGCTGTCCACCGGGGCCTCCCGACGTCGAAGCCTTAATCTCAATTTCAGCGGCCGGGATGGTCAAGGTGCCGATGAAAAGGTCGCCATTATCACTCACTCGTACGGCTGCCATCGCAACACTCCTCAATTATGAAATTCGGTCCTCTGAGCCAAGCCCTTATTCAGTAGGATTGTTAAAGCGCACCATCGCCAGCTGACTGGCCGAAGCTACGAGCTGGTCGCGATCATCAAAGAGCTCGCATCGCTCATCAACGAGGCCGTCTTCAATCACCACGCACCACTGCCGAACCTTCAACCACTCGCTCGAAGGAATGGAGCGAACGTAGGAGCTCAATTGCAGCGTCGGGACCCACCCAGTCGAACCAATGGGAAACGTGGCGGGCGGTAAGGCGTCGGAGGCAAAGAGCAGACTCCACGCGTCCCACTGCGACTGCCCATCGTCGAGGCGCATCCAGCCACGAATTTCGGCCTTCTTGGAAATTTCTCCGCGGGCGAAGGTAGTGCAGGCGGGATCGAGACGCTGATCTTGGGCGCCCAGAATGTTGATTACACCGTTGGGCTCAGAGCGCGGGCAATCCTCTAATGGGGGCAGAATGGGTGGCACGGCGTCGTGATAACGGGGAGCCGAGCGCTCGCTCAAGGTGCCGAGGGTGATCAATGACTCATTGGTGATTGCACCGTTTTGCTCCAGGGCAATGTGCACGAAACTGGCGCCACGACCAATACGACGAACAGTGGCCACCACAACGGCGGGGCCGAGTTCGGGGGCGCCGATGAAGTTAGTGGTCACCGCCGTGGCGTGAACATGAGGGCCGCCCTGCGCCGCAGCCTCCGCGAGGGCTGCATTGGCCAGGACGCACTGGAGGTAGCCGCCGTTGGGGCGGCCTACAACGGTGTACTGCTCGGAGAGATTTACCGCGTAGCGACCATTCCCGAGGGGATCAACGGCGGCAGCGTCGCGAAGGGCGTGAGTTTGGGGGGCGTTAGGCACTCCTGTACCCTAACCAACTCGCTCACGCCCGCCGGTAGATTGATAGGGGAAAGAGGAAGTTATGAACACGATTCCGCACTTCGTAAATGGACAGCGTGTGGAGGTTTCGAGCGACCGACACCTCTCCGTATTTAACCCGGCCACGGCCGAAGCCATCGGCACTCTCTCCATTCCCTCGACGGCCTTCCTGGAGGAGATAGTCGCTAGCACAGTGGCCGCCGCCGCCCAGTGGCGCACCTCGTCGCTCAGTCGCCGCACGGCCGTGCTCTTTGCCTTCCGTGAGCTCCTCGTTCGCCACACCGACGAATTGGCCCTACTAATCACCACCGAGCAAGGTAAGACCTTGGCCGACGCCCGGGGCGAGTTAGCCCGCGGACTAGAGAATGTTGAGTACGCCTGCGGACTCGCTGATCACCTCAAGGGTGAGTTCGCCAGTCAAGTGGCCGACGGTGTTGATGTTCATTCCTTCCGGGAGCCAATCGGCGTTGTGCTGGCTATTACCCCCTTCAACTTTCCAGCCATGGTGCCCCTCTGGATGCTCGCCAACGCGATCGCGGCCGGCAACGGCGTGGTGTTAAAGCCATCCGAGCGCGATCCTTCGACCGCCGTGCGCCTCGCCGAACTGCTGGTTGAAGCCGGTCTACCCGCCGGTGTACTTAACGTCGTGCACGGTGATCGCCACACTGTCGAATATCTACTCGAGCACCCGTCC
>Ga0136641_1000245_pt1 | contig 22984 bp, 23 predicted proteins | sample EliLak1302023Y_FD_115312 | JGI IMG/M metagenome (GOLD analysis project Ga0136641, IMG submission 115312) | Freshwater microbial communities from Elizabeth Lake, Yosemite National Park, California, USA - 13020-23Y | ecosystem: Environmental > Aquatic > Freshwater > Lake ...
TAAATGTTGGCGCCAACCAGGAACTAGAGTTTCGTCTAAATCAAGAGCAATGCAATAATCAATATCACTGGGTATAAGAGACAGGCTAGCATTGCGAGCATCATCAAACCTCCAAGGTTTTACGCTAATTGTGTGGCACACAATGCCTAGTGACTTAGCTAATTCTACCGTCTTATCTGTAGATCCGGTGTCAGCTATTAGGAGATAGTCAGCTTCTATAGCTGATTCATACCAACGCTTAATAAACTGCTCTTCATTCAGAGCAATTGCGTATACAGCTACTTTCATGCGCCCCCGCTTAGTATATTAGAGACCGGCTCCAGCTAAGTTAGCCATGATCTGGCGACCGTAAATGATAGAACCATCTCCAGGAGCGGTGAATAGATAAATACTGCGTCCACCAATAGCCTGTGTAGGGATCACATTGTTATGCCATGAAACGCCTGACCAAGTAATAGCAGGTGTAGACGTAAAAGCTGTTCCAGCAGCAATAGATCCAGTTGTTGCAGCAGATAGGGTAACTACGCTGTTTGATACAGCAGTTACATATGTGCTTGCTGCAAGACCTGTGCATGTGGCATTTGTACCGCTACCGCTTACAGTTACGATATTAGTTACGCTTGTAAGTGGAAGAGCTGTAACTCCAATTGGCCAAGTAGAGTTAGTTGGTGTAAAAGTAAAAGAGGTGCCTTTAAATAGGTCACGGTTAATTGCGTTTGATAACGTTACTTGGTTAAACCCTACAGAGGACACAGTAGTTGCATTAGGAACTCCGGAACCCGAGATGATTAAACCAGAAACAATTCCCGCGGTGCTTGAGACGTTAATAGCTGTGCTACCAGAAGCTGTTAGCGTATCTGTTGTTAAAACAGAGATAGACGAGGCAACAGTAGTGCTTAAAACCTTGGTTGGTACGTAAATTTCTGCGTACCAAGTAGAGCCAAAAGTAGTGCTAGAAGGGGCGGACCAAGAAAGAGTAGTTGTCTGGCCTGTTGGGATAGATGCATAAACATAGCCACCTGTTTGATATGCACCAAGAGACTGCGTAGCTCCTACAAAACCTGTTGCGAGTAGTTGTCCACCAACTCCGTTGTAAGTAATGCCGGCATTGATATAAGCCTGTGCACTCTTTTGCATTGGTTGAGGGTATGAAGTATTAGCCATTAGTAGTTTACCAACACCTTTGCTTTAACGTTAACTCCGTCTAGAGTATAAAACTGATAAACCGCATATGTTGTTGGACCAGATGGGGCTGATCCACCATCCCAAACAAGAGAGGTTCCCGAAGCTGGGGATGTAATTGCAAAGTTAAGGATTTGTCCTGAAGTATTAGGCACATACTCTACAGTCCAGATAGCTGCAATAGTTGAGGATGTGGTTGTGTAAGTAACGTTTCTTAGGGGAATATAAGCCTGTGCACCCGTAAAGTTAGTCGCAATATCAAAGTTAAGTGTGATTACCGTAGAAGGTCTATTTACCTTTACGTATGGTGTTGCTAAAGGATTAACAGTTTGATTTGAGCTGGGGGTTGCAATTATGCTTTTTGTAGATAAAGCAATAGCAGTATTGTATGCAAGAGTACCCGCGTTATAAATATCGGGATAAGATGAAAAAGGCACGGTACTCCTTAGGAAGCTAGATTAGCGTGAAACAAAGCCCCGTTAATGGAATTACCAAAAAACGAGGTAAAGATAAGTGTTGTACGTCCAGCAGTAACGATAGATGGGGCAGAACCGCCATCCCAAGTTACTCCGTTAAAGGTTACGTTTTTAGTTCCGCGGTTAGCGACTTCTACGTACCAAACAGTTGGCTGGCTTGGAATACCAATAAAGTTAACTGTTGTGTCAGCTGCTATAGAGTTTAACTGAACAAATCCGCCATCGGTTGGGTTTATGTTAAAAGTTCCTGAGCAGTTTGGAAACACCTGTACCCGAGATAACTGGGCACTACTAATTGCTGCGTCTTGTCCTTGAACAAGTATCCCGGGTACAGATGTAACTGACATTTATTTATTCCTTCTTACTTAGAGGATTTCTTAGATTCAGAATCATCTTTAGGCGCTTCAAGAGCGGCTTGGATGAGTTCTACTGTAATGGCCGGATCGTTAAATCCCATTCCATTCCATTCAGTCTTAGACTTGTCGGTAATACGTGGGGGGAACCACACATCTCCTTCAAGAACCCAATTGATAGAAGGCTGTGGATAGGCGTGGGTTACATCAACAACATCGTAGATTGATGCTTGTTCACCTAAGTCGGCCACTGATGCCGCGATAAGGTTATTGATAACCTTACCATTTGATAGTAATGCGTAATTAGCCATTTATATACTCTCCTTAGAGTGAAGTCTTGTCGAAGTAACGAACAATAGCATAACCGTCAGCACCGTTACCGCCTTGAGCAATGTATCCGAGATACTGTACCGCAGAGGCAGGGTTATCGATATAGACAACGTCACCACCATCAAAGTAATCGAATTCATATGTCATATCAAAGAAGTAAGCATTTGCTGGGGCCTGTAGTGTTGCCCAACCGCCAGGCTGTGTGTAGCCCGAGGTAGGTCCAATGTAAGTAGTTGTTGTTAAGTTAGTAAAGATTGCGTCATATGCTGGGCGATCTTCACGAATGATTGTATTGGTCGCATCTTTCCAACGAACTGTTGGGCGTACACGCTTTGACAATCCTGGGAATAGGGCTGCGTCTGTAACTCCCTGAGGTGCTACTGCTAAGTAGTAACCTGTATTTGGGAAGTACAGAATTGTACGAGGAAGAATTGGGAATTCCTGCCAGTTAGAAACAACTTTAGCAGAACCATTATCGCCAATTGTAACTCTCATACCGTATGAACCAGCAATGATAGCCGCTGCTGCATCTTGGATAGGTGTTGCATTGTATACACCTGTCCACTTGTAGTTATCTTGTGACCAGTTTTCAAAGTTAAGCGCGTTAGATGCGGCAACGTGGTTAATAAGTGTGTATGGAAGGTTGTTTTGAGTAGATCCTCCACCACCACCACCGCCACCTGTATTAGGAGTTGCATCAATTCCACGAGCAAAGTAGTACTGGTTGTTAAACTCGTCTGCAATCCAAGTTCCGCCGCCCTTACCACCGCCACCGTTTCCACGGCCTGGGTATGTAAGTGATGCTGAAGAAGATCCCCAACCAGCTCCTCCACCGCCGCCACCAAGGGTAAGGCCAAGAGGTGAACCAGAAGTCAAACCAGAGATAAGTTGACCAAGGCCACCGTCTCCGCCTTGAGCTGTGATATAAGATGCGTTAGCACCACCGTCAGTGTGTGAAAATCCGCCAAGATTTCCGCGTACAGGGAAAGTATGGCTATAGATACCTGCTGTAGATGAGGTAGAAGAACCTGGGTTGTAAGTGGTGTTGTTAGTACCTGAAGTTCCCCAAGCTTGTCCTGGCATACCTACTGAGAATGAACCTCCACCGCCACCTGCGAGGGTGAGTGAGGCGTAGTTGTTAATAGCTGCGTGTCCGCCGTTGTTACCGCCTTCAAGACCGTACTGCCAGTGTGTGTTAGCAGAGTTGTAAGTACCACCACCGCCACCACCTTCTGCAGCAAGGAGCCATGAGCTAATAAGGGCTGATGCGCCTGGCTGACCTGACCAGAAGTAGTTAATACCGTCTGGACGCTTTGGTTGGGTAAAGCTGTTTGATCCAAGTTCAAGAACTGGATAGAACATATTGTATTGAACTGCTGTTGTTGCGCCCTTTGTGCCCTGGTATACAGAGAATCCTAGGCGGCAAAATACTGCAGTTGCTGGCGCCGTACCGGACACACCAATACGAACTGGATAAGTTGTATTAGGCATCTGAATTGATGCGGTTTGCTGAGCAACCATTGGTAAGAAGTTGTTTGTACCAGTTGAACGTGAAAGTACGTTGTAATCCACATCCATCCATTCAAGGAATGCGGTAACTGGTTGGTAAACCGGGTTTGTACCGAGTGCGGTTACGTACATTGAGCCAGAATATGTTGAGTTGGCAGTAATACGAACCGGACGGTGAGCCGATTCAAGATCTGTAGAGTTGTTTGCGTTAGACTGAACAGAGAGTGACGGGATCTGCTGATAAACAGGTGGCTGCCATGTTGTAGGAACTGAACCAAGCTCTACCTGAAGGTTATCAAACCAGAACGATGTATTAGGTTGTTGTAGAACGATAACTGGGTAAATGAACTGAGGAGTAGATCCTAGACCATATACGTTGTTTGTAGATGTACCTGTTGTTGCTGAAATTGAAGGTGTTGTAATAGTTGCATAAATGCGGCGCCAGTAAGTCTGACCAGTAGTTGTAGATCCAAATAGCTGGGTACCTGCAGGCATTGCAAATGTTGCTGATGTGCTAGATAGAGGAGCTGTAGATACTGCAGACATTGTTACTGTCTGTGAACCTGTTGATCCGGTGATTGCTGTAACAGTTGTGCCAACAGTTACACCAACAGCAGTAATCTGCATACCAACCAAAATACCGGTTGCGTTAGCAACTACAAACTGTGTAGATCCACTTGAACCTGTAGCAGTTGAGGTTACTGAAGCACCGTAGTTAGTCATTGCGGCTGCAGTAGACTGGCGAACGAAGAATCCGTTACCTGTACCGGAGTCAATTGTGTTGGTGTTAGGTGTATAAACACCAGTACCACCAAGATAGTTGACGTTAAGGGCTGCCATGTAAGACCAACCAGCAGAACGAAGCTGGAAGAGAATTGGTGTTGATGTTGAAATGTTTGCGTTGGCAGATACATATGCAGAAACTGTATAGGTAGCTCCTGGAGTCCAAGGAATACCTTGGTAACCTCCAACATAAGAAGATGAACCTGTGGTAGAGGTGTTAGTAATGGTTGAAAAAGCCAACCATGCTGGGTTAGCTACAGAAACTGCAGCACCAGTTACAGCAAGAAGAGCGTTAAGACCTAAGGTTGGGTTGTAAGAGAAGTAAACAGTTGCACCAGAAAGAACGCCAGTTGTTCCAGCACTGAGTGTTACAGAAGTACCGTTTACTGCAGTTACGTATGTTCCTGTGGCAATACCTGATGGTGCCGTAATAGCCATGTTTGCATAGATACCAAACGCATTGCTAACAGTGATCGTTGTTGCACCGCTACCTGCTGAAGCAGTAGTTGTGACCGCACCGATCATTTCATTGTTAATCTTATTTGGCATACCACCACTTTGGATGGTCAATGTTGCTGCGTTTGTACCTTGAGATGTAATATAAGTATCGCTGATAAGACGCGGATCTTCAAGCTGCGCATAACGAGCAGGCATCAAGTTGTTTGAAAGAATCTGTGGCTGTGTTGTACCAGTCATAGTGTTGGTGTACGGAGATCCTGGAGAGTTAACAGCAAATGTGTTAACACCAGTAATAGCATCTACACCAGGAGCGCTGATAGCGTTAACTGTTGTGTTAGCTGGGGCAAGCTGTGAGTTACCGCCATCGAAACGAACAATAGTGTTAATTGCAGCACCGTTAGCTACAGTAAGTGTAAGGATGTTACCTGAGATAGATGAGATCTGAGTGTTTGTTCCAAGGCTTGAACCAAGAACGTACATACCATTGATAAGTCCCGCAGCATTTGGGAATACCTGTACTGTGAAAGCACCAGATACACCAGTAACAAAACGGAAAGTAACTTCAGGATCCCAACCAAGAGTGTTGTAATCAAAGTCTGGGTTGGTTAGGTAGTTCCAAACGGTTGTTGAACCAAATGATGTTGTACCACCATTTGCGCCAGGAAGAGTAGAAAGTACGTCAGCAGCAGCAGTAATAGAACCTTGTCCACCAAGCCCGCCAGCTCCAACGTTAACCTGATACGCAGTACCTGGAACAACAGGGTAGTTTATGACAGTAACCTGCCCACCACCACCGCCGCCGCCCGCACCGTTGGATGACCCACCGCCGCCGCCTGCGCCAGCACCTACTAAAATAATTTGTGCAGCTGTAACGCCGGAGGGTGCTGTCCAGGTACCACTGGCAGTAAATGCCTGCTCTTTGATGTTGACACGACCCGAGTTATCATTCGGGAAGACAATTACGTCTTTATATGCGGAGATTGCCATATGTAGTTACCTGTTCCTTAGTTATTAGGAGTTATAAACGCCAGAGATGAAAAAATCTACTGCAGATGCTTGATCTGCCGTAACAACGACTACGTCATTGTTGTTTGCAACAAGGCGTGCGTCAAAATTTACTGTACCATTTGCGGGGATCTGCAAGTTAGTACAAAATGAGAAACCAGCAACAGTCACTGTTGCATAGCGTGTATTTGATGTCTTGTTAGACAAAATTACGTTTGTTACAATTGCGTTTGTTACACCAGTGATAGTGAAACCTGCGTCGGTGGTACCAGCGGTACCACGGCGGATAAGCGTTACTGTTGTTGCCATTAGGCTAGTACTCCCATGTATGCTAGAATTGTTAGGTTATTTGCTGCTGTATTAATTGCGGTGAGCTGTGTAGTCCCCGCCGAGTTAACCGCAGATACCTGAGTAGTACCGGCAGTGTTTACAAGACCAGTTTGAGTTGATCCTGCGGTTGTAACTAGTGTTACTTGGTTAGATGTAGCGGCCACAATATCGTTGACCCCAAGCATTGTTCCCAAGGTCGACAACGCATTAGCGTAGTAAGCGTAGTCTTGAGATGTGTATGTTCCACCTGTAAGACTGGTGGTCATATCCGTTGTTAGCTGAGTGATCTGGGTACTCAGCGCTGCATATGATGGCATTGTGGATTACCTACTTTCCAAGGTTTTTCGAAGTATAGCAGATTTGGATGGACTGAATTCTCTAAATAACATTAAGCCTGTGCCTCTGTCCAAGAGATACGAGCAGATACCTGTGAGGCGGCGGAACCGATATTGGTAGCCTGAATAACGATAACATCCGGGCCATTAGGGAAACCAGGGGTAGATGGGTTACCATTTCCGGACATATAGGAGTTTCCGATATCTTTAGCGCCAATAAGTGAGTAGATTGAGGAGTTGTAGTTTGACGCACCACCACCGTTTTCGGTAAAGAATGAGAAGATTGAATCACCACCAGTAATGATACCTGTAGCAGCAGCAATGTTTCCTTGTCCTGAACCTGAATTATCAAAATAAAGAACCTGAGCCAAAGAAGACTGCCCTACAGCGTCTCGGGTCCAGTCGTTAGGAAGTCCTGTAAATCCTGAGGTAGGGATAAAGCTATAGCTACCGGTAGCGGTACCTGTTAAAGTGGAGCTAAGGCTTACCAAGTTACCCTGAATGTTGGTGATGTATGTTCCTGCTTGAATACCTGAACCAGTTACAAACATACCAATACCAAGACCGGTTACACCCGCGATGTTGATAGTACCCGTGTCGTTAACAGTAAAGAAAGCGTTACCTGAAGTTCCTGATACCGATGAACGGCTTACGGCTAACGATGCGGCCGAGTAATTGCTGTAAGCAAGGTATGAAGGGTTTAGGATAACGTCAATACGGTATGAACCGTTTGTCTGAACTCCAATAGACTGAAGGTTTAACGCCATGCGGTTAATAAGTTCACGAATACCAAAGTTTCTAGCGATTGCGTTGTCCACAGAAGGTGCTGGGCGAATAGCTAGAAGTGGACGAGTAATACCGGCGTTAATGGTCTGGTACTTAGTCATACCTCCTGTAAAGATTGGAAGTAAGTCTGTTTGGAAACCTCCATCCATAACCACTGAGGATCCCCAGTGTTGGATGATAGGCGCACAAGTTTGGGTCATAGGCTGAAGAGCTACCTGGGCAGAACCACCAACGCCTGTAATAGATGAGTCTGGGGTAAAGATAACAGAAGTATTTGTTCCAGCTTTAAATGAAAAAGGCTGATCTGGATAAATTAAAGTAATAGATTGTCTACGTCCTGTAAGTGTAATTGGGTACCCAAGCGCTGCCGAGTTATACGCACCAATACTGCTGTATTGAGCAAGTTCAATATTAGTATCATCTTTAATTGATATGTAGCCTGAAGGTGGCCAGTTGGTTACGTTGTCTGCATAAATTAATAAATCATTTGGGTTTAACTGAGAACCGCTGGTGCCTGCTGGTCCCGCAGTCATGCGAGAGAAAGTAATTGGCGCGTTATCTACTTCGTAACGAGCGGGCAAGTTACCGGACTTCTGGTAAGCCAACTGGTTAACGTTAGAGTTAACAATACGATGGATATAAATAATTGTACCGCGTGGCCCACGAACACCAAAACGAATTGTTCCAGCACCGTACCATGAGTAATCAATGTAGATCATCTGCATTTTTTTAACATCTATTGAGTATCCAGAAGGACCGGTACCGTCACATTTATCAATATTCCAAGAAGACTGTGCGTACTGGATATTTTGAGTTACTGTTGCGCGTTGACCTGCAGAAGTAAGTCCTTTAAAAGCAGGGGCAACATAAAGCTGAGTATCTGAAGAAATAGCTGTAATAAGGTAAGAAGACCCCTTAATAACAATCTTGTTACCAACAGTAAGTTGCTTACGGAACTGAGTTCCTGTACCTGTTACTAGTGGTGAGTTTTGTGTTAAGTTAACGCGGCCAGATAAGACTTTTTCTGAGTGGCGGCGATTAACTGCAAGTATTGCGCCGTTGTATGAAAAGTAAAAACCGTTCTGCTCATCAAACATTCCTGCACGAGTTTCTGCGCCAACCCAAGCTGAACAATGGGCGTAAGAACTCTGCCCATTTGGGGTAAGGTCAATTGTAGGAAGGTTTTGTGTAAGGGTAACGTTGTACGTAAATACGTTTGAGTTTAAAACAGAAGCTACTACAAAAGTACCGTTATAAGGATTGTATTGAGCAGTATTATTTACCTGAATATTTTCCATAAATACGGTAGCGCCAGGCTGCATACCGTGGTCTTCCATAGTAGTAACTGTTACTACTGCGGTCTGACCTAAAACACCGGTACTTGCAGAAATAGCGTCAAGGTTAAATGTTGGTGTTAACTTTGCTCCAGTAGAAAACTGCATACCCTTACCTGCTTGGTAACGGAAATAACGACGAGTTTGACGAATAGTTTGAAGTCCGGGAACGTTGTTGTATGTAGTGATGGCAACACCGGCATCATATGGTCGGTGAATTACGTATCCATCTGATTTAGCAATAATACGACCTGTTCCACCTGCGTTAGAAACAGACGGTAAGTATCTAGTTGCTAAAAATACAAGCTGATTCATATTAGGAACTGTGTGGATAATAAAATCTCCATCAAAGCTGTTTGTACCAGCAATAGTGAGAGATTGCCCTGGAAGCATACCGTGTGGGTATTTAAATGTTAAAGTAATGTTTGAGGGAGAAGCTCCGTCTGTAGAAACTGTCCAAGTTGAGTCTAAAGTGTTTGGTACGTTTGCAATCGACCCAAGACCAGCATAGTTACCGCCAGGAATATGGGAACCGTCATAAACGTCTCCACCATAAACTGTACTAAGGCCCTGATAGATCTGTTCACCAAGTACAACGCCGCGTGCGCGGTATGTAAATTGAAATACGTTTGGTGCGGAAGTAATAAGAAAAGTTCCTTCTACACGATAATTTAAAGTTTCTTGAACGTTTACAATGTTACCTAAAACAAAACCGTGTGGAAGAGATGAGGTTACTGTAATCAAAGAACGTGGGGAGTCTCCATCACCTGAGATAGAAGTTGCTGTGATAGCGTTACCGCCATTAGGCTTAGGAAAATATGATGGGTAATTATTTACAAGGAAAACTGTTTCCCATTTAGACGGTTGAATTGAGTATTCAAAGTCGGTATCAATCAAAGATTGTGGAGTTGATACGCGCTGCTTTTGAGCCGCATCAGTAAATGTTTCTTCAGGGGTAAATGTTTGAGAAAACTCATCAATATAGATTTGAATTTTATCTGTAGAAAGATTGGTTGTTCCAGAAAATGAAGAAGGGTTTAAAACAATCTGTGTATTAATAAGGCCATCTCCAACATCAATTCTAGTTACAGAAGTTAAAGTTTTTGTTGGATCTGAAAAGTTGTAATAAATTATTCCGCGGGTTGTATTTGTAATGAGCATTATACGCTCTTGAGGAACCCATCGACGAATTGTTAGGGTGTAGGTGTTTGGGTTGAATGAGTAATCCAACTCCAATAATACGTTTCTTGACACTTAACGTCCTTCCTAGATTAACGTAATCGGTGAAATAGTAGTTTGAGCAACAGTTGATGTTAGGAACTGCTTGTTGAAATAAAAGTTAGTTCCAAGAAACGCATCATCAATTACTTTTCTGTTTAGATTTGAATCACCGGGAGTTCCAGCAGGGCCTGTGGCTCCAACTGAACCCGTAGCTCCTGTAGCGCCTGTAGCTCCAGTTGTTGATGTTCCAGTTGCTCCAGTTGCTCCTGTAGCTCCTGTAGCTCCAGCTGTACCTGAAGCATATGATAGCGCATTCCAACCGGAAGTGCCGTTACCAATCTTAAATTTGTTTGTGTCGGATTCTAGCCCAAGCTCACCGGATGCAAGAATTGTGTTAGCTGCGGTCCATTGAGAGGCTGTACCACGTCTAAACTGAAATTGAACTGCCATCAGCTAACTCCTCCAAGATCTACTGCTGTGATTCCACCATAAGTACTAGTTGGAGATCCGCCGTCTAAGTTGACAATACTATACCCTTGAGCACCAGTTGCGCCGGTTGAACCCGTCGCTCCTGTTGGGCCCGCAACAGTAGAGTTTGCTCCAGTCGCACCTGTTGAGCCAGTTGAGCCAGTTGCGCCTGCATTACCTGTTGGTCCCGCAATAGTTGATGCCGCACCAGTTGGTCCAGTAGAACCTGTGCTACCTGTTGGTCCTGCAACAGTGGATGCTGCTCCGGTAGAGCCTGTTGCACCTGTTGCACCTGTTGCACCTGTTGGTCCAACAATTTTTCCAACATTTTGCCAAGTAGAGCCATTCCAAACATAAAGATTACCATCAGCTGAAACTATGTATGCATTGTTAACGCTGTTACCTACTGCAGGTAAGTTTCCAACTGTTGCAACAGTTCCAATAAAATTAATACTTATTCCCTGTGAACCAGTGGCTCCTGTTGCACCCGTAGAACCTGTTGGACCAGTGCCACCTTGTGGACCAGCAACAGTTGAATTTGCACCTGTTGGACCAGTTGGGCCCGCAATATTAGACGCCGCTCCAGTTGCACCTGTGGCTCCAGTAGAACCTGTTGCACCTGTATAACCAGTTGGCCCCGTTGGTCCGGTAGCACCTGTTGGTCCAGGAGTAGTTGATACGGCTCCAGTAGAACCTGTAGGTCCAGTAATACTTTGTCCGGTTGCGCCTGTAGATCCAGTAGATCCGGTTGGTCCTGTAATTCCTTGTGGGCCAGTAGGACCAACGATAGAGCCTACGTTATCCCAAGTAGCGCCTTCCCAAACATAAAGATCTCTACCAATAATGTATGCATCATTTATTGTTTGACCTGTTATATTTTGAAGAGAACCTACCGTTGACAGCATTCCTCGGTATTTAATTGAAATACCTTGGGGACCAGTTGGGCCCGCACTACCTGTAGGCCCAACAACCGTGCTGGCAGCACCTGTTGCTCCTGTAGGTCCGGCCACACCTGTTGGTCCAATTTGACCTTGCCCACCAGTGGCACCTGTAGGTCCAGTATTTCCTTGTAAACCTTGCGTTCCTTGTGATCCAGTTGGGCCAGTTGCACCCCAAGGACCTTGTGGACCAGTTACGCCTTGTGGGCCAGTATCGCCCTTAGAGCCTGTAGGCCCCGTATTTCCTTGTGGTCCAGATACACCTGTAGCTCCCGAAGGTCCCGTTGCTCCTTGAATTCCTTGCCCACCCGTAGGTCCGGAGGGACCGGTAACACCTTGTAAACCTGTTGTACCAGTAGACCCCGTAGGACCGGCAGGACCTTGAGTACCTGTTGCTCCAAGTGGTCCAATAGCACCAGTAGCACCAGTAGAGCCCGTAGCGCCTGCTGAACCAGTATCACCTTTAGCTCCGGTAGAACCTGTTGGTCCTTGTTGACCTGTAGCACCAGTTGCACCCTGCGAACCAGTAGGTCCGGCAACAGTAGAGGCGGCTCCCGTTGGTCCAGTAGCGCCAATGTTTCCTTGAATACCTGTTGGACCAGTGTTACCTGTAGGACCAGCATTACCTTGCGGACCTGTTGCTCCAGAAGGACCTGTAGAACCTGTGCTGCCTGTAGCTCCAGTTGCACCAACACCGGTAGGGCCAGTAGCTCCGCGAGTACCTGTGGGTCCTGTGGGGCCTAAAGGACCTTGAGGTCCAGTAGGACCTGTGGCCCCACTAGAGTTATTTATTCCAAGAAGATAGACTGCGGGATCATTACTTGCATCATCCGGCATTCCTATAAGATTTGGTGTATTTGGCATTAATATCCTTGGGGAATAGTTATTTGTGCTCTTGTAAAGAACTTGCCCGCAACAAAGGTCTTAACTTTTTGGTTCGTATTGTTAGTAAGTTGTAAGTCCCAATAAGCGGTATGTGGTAATCCTGTAGTAACTGAGCCTGCCAAGTATAACGTTAGGGTGTCTAGGATACCTCCCGTAACGGATGCAGACTTTGTAATTGTAAAGTTACCAAGTAATAGTGGACCTACTTGATTTCCAGGCACTTGTGGATATAAACGCAATTGCGCTGCTGGAGTATAAGTAGTGAGGTCAACATCAAACTTAAAGGTTGCGTAAAAATCATCTCCGGCCATAACAAAAAGATCTTTAGGCTCTGCTGGTCCTGGAGGTGTTGTATCACCATAAGTAGGCATAGGAAGGTATACACGAACCGGAATAGAACCGTCATCAATTTCTTGAGGGCGATAAACAGGCACATAACGATTAGTACGTCGACTAATTCTACGTAGGGTCTGCACTTCAATTCTAAACATGCCAACACCAAGCATTGAGCAGAGCTCTTTATATTGTTCTTTTCTGCTTTGTACCGTTTCCATTAGCTGGCGATAACGTTCGGATCGAGGAATACTTACACCATCGGGGGAAATAATATCAATGTCAAATGCCGCATCTGTGGCAAGGGTGTATAGGGCCATAGAAACAGCAAGAACTACCAGAGGATATTCCTCTACAAATGGCATACTAGCTAAAATATATAAGCTTCCATTGCTATCTGTGGATGTATGGGCATGCTCATAAAAAGCTTGACTAACGTAATATTGAATTTCAGTGTCTGTAAAGTACCTATATGCAACGCCGGACACGGTGATAACGGCATTGTTAGGTGGAATACTGGTTAACTCAAATAGACCATTAACTTCCTCTACAGAAGTTGTTGAAGACTGGTCAGAACCATTTACAGTAACTCTTAGGCTTCTTCCATTTACCGGGGCATAGGAAAGTTGAAATCTTTTAGTAACCCCATCACCGGTAAATGTTTCGGTAAATGATTTTCCTAAGTCGCCGATCTCAGCTCTAAGCCGGTTAGAAAGAACTTGAATCGTTGCCACTAAATCCTCCAGATAGCTATGGGCTTATCATCCTGCAATAGCGCAAGATAGTCTGCCTAAATTAAAGGGCCCAACCCCGACAAGAGGGCAGTCGTCGGAGTTGGGCGATCTAGATGTGCAGCAGGTTATAGACGTTCGTACAAATATCCCTTTTCCTGCAAATGTGCTGCTACGTGCTTTGCAACTTTGTACTTCTGTCCGGCTTTAAAGGAAAAATGATTTCCCGCGCCGATTGTTACGAAATCTAGGTCTTCTGCAACACGGATGATAGCGGTGTCTCCTGCAAGATCTACTCCCAGGTCCTCTACTTCATCAATCACTGTTGCTTTGCCCTCAACGGTTAAGTCAAGAACTTCTGTGTCTAGTTTTGCCTGTGCTTCCATAGAAGCCATTGACATTTCTGAGGCGCGTTTTTGAATTTCTTCTACGTTAGCTTTAATTTGCTCTTCGCGTTGACGGCCTGTTACATCTGTTACTTTTGCTTTTGCCACGATTATTATTCTCCTTGGATTGTTTGTGTTGGGAGGCTGGGTTTTAAAGTCCAGCCTCCCCTTACTTAAATTAGTTGGTTTCTGCGATCAATACAGACTGGTCAGTAATAAGACCAAGACCGTAGATAGCGTACCATGCAAGCGCATGCTCACGACCAAAGTCAAGAATACCGCCATCGCGGAGCTCGACTGGAAGAGAGATAGCGTGACCAAATGCGTTATCGCCAATAAAGATAGCTGAGTAACGATCCTTGTTACCATCACCAGTCTTTGTGACAGGAGATGTGTATCCTCCGCCAGTTGGGTAAACGATTGATGATGTAGCTACATTAGTATCTGTGGTGTAGCCTGAACCAGCACCGTTAGTTACCTTCTGTACTTGTGTTGTTTCAATGAATACTGTGTCGTATAGACGACCAATTTCACCGAGCATAAAGTTACCTGGAGCTGCGTACTTTGTAACTTCGATGAATTCTGCGTTGTCACGAAGACGACGAGACTGGTGGGGGTGAACAAAAGCAACATAGGTCTCACCTAGGCGAGGAATGTTCTTGGTTGCTAGTGTCTCAACTGCATCCTTAACGGTTGCTGTTGTTAGGTATGAAGAACCTGTAAGTGATGCACGAGATGTTGCTGCAGTTCCGTTGTCGTACCATGAGTTAGTTCCTGATACACCTGTACGGTCATAACCGTAAAGGACAGAAGAAGCTGCCATAAGTGTGTCGCGAGCCTGACCGTCAAGGTAAAGGGCCATGTTACGTCCAAGAAGACGTGAAGCTGATGCCATAACGTCATCGAATGATGCGTTAAGTAGGAGCTCTGATACTGCAATTGCGTATCCGTGCTCAGCAACAGTGATTGAGAACTGCTGTGCTGTCAATGCGTTTGTTGACATACGGACACCTTCAACGAGTGAAGATGCAAATCCGAGGTTGTTATAACGCATGAAGTTGATCTGTAGACCAGGTGCAACTCCTAGTTCTGTCTTCTTAACAGCGAACTGTTCGAAGCGTAGAATTGGCATTGACTGGAATAGAATTTCCTTAGACCAGATGGTCTGAATTGCTTGTGTAAGCTGGCTGTTAGCGCCAGAATACGCTGTTGGGGCAGCGGCTAGATTGCCGGTACCTGTTACGGCTGATGCCATGTCGGTTTTACTCCTTAGTTAATTAATTAATTGAAGTTGAATTGCTTTTTATTACCCGAAGATTCCCTTGCCATTCGCACCTACATTTGGAAGTAGCTTTGAACGGTATTTTGCATAGTCAGCAACCGACATAGCGGCAATTTGGTCCGCTGTAAACTGTTGTTGATCCGAGTTATTTTCCAGGGTTGGGGGCAAAGTAGTTCTTGTCCCCGTCATCTCTCTACGTAAGCTCTGGGTAGCAGCTTGCGCTGAATCAAGGATACGAGAGGATCGCTCCTTGAGCCCTGAAATGCTGGCTTCAATCTCATCTTGGTTGTTACCAGTAATAAGATCAAGCAATTCAGGAAGAATATTGTCTTGCTCTTGTTGGAGTCGTGCTGTGCGGTATTCAGTAATTTCTGAATACTGACGTTCACGATCTAAGAGTAGGAATGCCTTTTCGCGTTCTGCGCGTTCGGCACTTAATTTCTCCGCCCATTCTTTTTCCTTAGTTTCAAGGAGTTGGCGGACATCCATCTCAGCTTCTGCCTTTTTACGGTTTTCAGCTTCTTGCTCGGCTTTAGATAACTCTGCTAAAGCGAGTCGTTCTTCACGGTCTTTCTTAAGAAGATTTACTTCTTCTTTGAGCGAATCAATAGTAGGGTAGAGCTTAGATTTCTCTTGCTCACGCGCCTTCTGTAGATCCATCTCAGTGTAAGATTTATTAGACTGTGTTTGAATGGGTGTAACGTTTTGTGTGTTTTCAACTACTGTATTAACTTCAGCTTGAAAAGCTTCCATAGCTACAGGAGAATCAACAACAGAGGTTTCTTCTGACATAATTGTTCCTTAGGTGTAAGAGGTCGTTGTCCGAATTAGTGCCACGATGACCTGCGGATTGATTTAGGTGGTGTATAGCGTCGCAAATACAGGGGTTTTTGTCAGGCTAAACTACTTATTAGCCATTACCAGGGTATTTGTTCTCTTCCGTATCTACCCCTCGGTTTTTTGGAATCATTGTTCCATAGGCCTTGGTTACTAGCTCGGAAGTCATTTCGTCAATGGTTGCGGCCTCAAAAGGAGTCACGACTCCTGGTTGACCTGAAGGTCCTGGGCCCGTACCATCACCAGGCGCTGCGCCTGGAGGCATCTCTCCGCCATCCTGTGGAAGGATTCCGGTTAAGGATGCAATTGCTGCATTGATCTGTGATTTAAGTAAGCTAATGGCGCCGTCTGACTTAGCGTCTTCTATTAGCTCTATACGAATTTCTTCAAGCTTCTCTGCAGGGAATTCTTCACCGAGAGTACGAAGAGCGCCCTTACGGCTTTCAAGATTAAGCTGCATCTTGCTTTGAATTTCATTGAGAACAATGAGCTTATCAAGAGGTAGGGGTTGGGGGAAATGAACAACAGATTGATAAGTTTGCGGATCATTGGGATCTAGCTGAGTAAGCTGGTCTTGTGTTATTGGACCATTAAACATTGGGTTGTAAACAAACATTTCTGGTTCTTTTAGACCAATGGTCATAAGAACTAGCTCATTAATTCTACGAAGGCCTTCTGAGTACTGAACTAGCTTTTGCTGATAACGATTCATCAAAGGTTGGAATTGGATTGCAAGAGCTGTTCCAGATGTATTTGAAATAGGTTGAATCTGTCCTAAAGCTGTTTCTGGGATACCTATCATCTCGTGCATAGATCGCTTCACTGTTTCTAGATATTGCATAGCGCCGGTAAGTCCTGCACCGCCACCTTCTAGATTAAAGACTTGGGCGTCTTTAGGAAGACCGCCCCAGACCTTTTTAGGTCCCTTTTCTAGGGACGAGGCCTTAGCGCCGGTAATTACTGTAACGGGCGCCGCATGGTAGTTAATGATGTCTGCTATGTCGGTAGCTACTTCGTTATATTGACGGTTAAGCACAATTACGTCGTGACAATCAGAAAGACCCCATGGGGAGCCTGAAATTCTTACATTTGGTATATGAATGATTGGTACTAACCCGATTGGGTTTGGTCGAGAGTCAATGAGCTCATCGTTAATATATTCTTCGATTCGTTCATCTGTGAGGATTTCGGTATATGTATATACCTGACGAGTGCCCTCTAGGGAGGTTCCCCAGAAACGATACTTTAGCTTAAACCGGATAAGGCGTGAGCGATCGTGGGGGTGAAACTCTGGAAAACAAAAAGATGCGTTTAGTGGAAGGATTCTAACCTTACCGGGATGTTTACGACCAACAGGATCTACAAAAGGTTCTTCATAAGCGACTTTAACAAAACAGTCGCCAGAGACTCCGCCTTGTTGACCCATCTCCCAAAGGACTCCGCCCTTGTCATTATCAATTTCCCAAACACGTTTTAAGATATCTGGGACAATAGCCTCAGTTGCGTGTGGGCTACGAAATGAAGCTCCGCGGCCAAAAGTAAAGTTAATTAAATAATCTGAAAATGCGCGATAATAGTTGTATACCATTTGCGCTTCGCCAACTTCACGGCGATAAGGCCAGTGGTGGCCTAGGTACATAGCCCAATTAAGTGAGTATCTGTTTAGTCTAGGGCCGTGTACTTCAAACTCTTCATCGGCAAGTTCTACTAACCCAAGTGGAGAGATAGAAATAGTTAGGTCAGATGACGCGGCTCTATACGACGGTGGGCTAAAGTCAATACTCATATTAGATTAAACCCGCCCTTTTCTTATCTCGTTTTACTTTTGAAATTTTTGCTTTTTTCTTTGTATCTTCACGAGCTTTTTGATCTCGCATCTTGAGTGGCACTTGAGATTTAGACTCAACGTATTGTCCACCTTGTCTTGCGTATTCTTTTGATACCCACGTATTAATTGGAAAACTTGTTTTTGCATTAGGATTTTTAATTGGATACTTAGCCTTAGCTTGACGCATAAGGTTATTCCAAAGCTGTTCGTTCATTGGAACTTTATCAGCCACTTAATCTCCTAATAAGAAAAGGGTGCCCGGTCTCGGAGAAGGGGTACAAGACCGGGTACCGCCTTAGTGTATCTTATTTAGTCGTTAACTCGCGCTGGGTTAGAGCGCTGATAACGTGAACCGTTACGGCTGACTTCGTCAAATGAAGCTTCTGCATAATCTGAAAAGTTTCCTGCTTCATATTCAGAGATATATGTAGGTGCTTCTACCCATGCAGCTGAACCTACGTGAGCACGCTCGCCCATAGTTTCTTCTGCTGACTTTGTATGAACTGCCAAGTTGTGGTTTGGACGACTTGGAGCTACATCGTAGCCTTGGTTAATTCCTGTTTGGAATTCATTTGGAACGTCTGTGTCTGTTGCTACGCCTTCTTCAAAGCGAAGTGGTCCACGAAGACCTGGTGTTGCAGGGGACATCTTGCGTTCGTAGGTAGCGCCTACTCGCTCAGGTGATCCTGGGATTGGTGCAATTGCCATGTGTTTTCTCCTATAGTGTTGAGATGAGGGCCTCAGGTGTAATTCTGAACCTATTCGATGTATTTTTTGTGCTAAACGCGGTTTATTTAAAGAACGGAGAAGAGCTAACTTCTACAGTAGGCATAACTAGCTCTTGGGTTAAGGCACATGCTAATGATAAGGAGTCTACAAAGTCATCGTGTGCGTGGGCCTCGTCAGGGGCAGCAACTAAAAAGTTAGGGCCTTTATAGTGAACTTCGGCATCCGTCATCTGTTGATAGAACCGTTTCCAAGTTCTTAGGCGTCTGGTCTTGGCATGAGCCGGCCAGGATATAAGTTGACGTTGAATTAGGGCTTGGAGATGTTTCCAACGTTTTGATTGTTCTGTGGGGCTAGAGGTAAGGGAGATTACCTCGGCTCTAGGCAGTAGCATTTTTAATCTTTGGGCTACAGCATCACCAACGCCATTAGCATCAATGGCTACAGCGTAGACGTCATAGTTACCTAAAAAGTTTACTATTTGAAAATACTGTTCTTCCCAATCATCGCCTTGAATTTCAAGCCAATTTAATATTCTGTGGTCGTAATAACCAAATTCGTCCGGCCTATCCCAGTCCACCCATACAACAGTTACTATTGTTGAGTCCATCTTTCGTGCCGGGTCAATGCCGACCACGACTGGCGAGACGTGGTAGCTTTTTTGAATTTCCTGGCTCGTATCTCCGAGGTCGTCCATAATTGAGGATGTGATGAACATTCCTCTCTCCAACAACCACTTACAGTTGTATGAAAGTTGAAACTCATCCGACTCTTCACCAACTCGGAGCATTTCTTTACGAATGAATTTTTCGTAGTTTGGGTTGAATTTTGCAACATCTTTCCAATCCCATTGAAAATGATTCTGTTTTCCATTTCTACCTACTTGTCGTCTTTTGTTTAGTTGGATGGCCCTATAAAAGTTATTTTTATGTGTAGTTGGCGTACCAGTCTTAACCATAGTAGCGTTGTAGTACGCACCCATAGGAGCAATAGACTTAGACACAATAAAATCGTCAGCTTCTTGACACTCATCAATAATCATCAAATGAAATGACTTAGACTCAATTTTAGCTCTAGGGTTAGCTGTCATCATCATTAGGCTAGAGCCAGAATGCTTTAGCTTAATATTTCTAGTTACTCCCGGAGATTTTGCGGTAATGTCATCAATTTCAGGATCCCCAAGGATTTCTAGGGCATGTTCGCTAGTAAGCCTAGATACAGTTCTTGAGTATAGTGTTTCTGCCTGTGCTTGAACCGGAGCAAACATTCCTACCCAAATACCATCTTGAAACTTGCTAAGTAGGTCTGGATACATTTTTGCTAGGCGAGGGAGGATAACCATGAGTGTTGCTACGGTATCTGCTACGGTTTCAGATTTACCGGACTGACGTGAAGCTAAGGCCGTTATTTCTTCACCATCGTTAATTAATACAGACTCAATGATACGTCGTGCTAAAGGTTTTTGATATGGGTGCAGATCGTGACCGACTAGCATTTTCATAAAAGACATGATCTTTTCTACAAGTGATGCAACGAATTCTCTAGAAAGCTCATCCATTTCGTCATCTTGGTTCTCAAGATCTTCTTCGTGTAGGGGAGTAAAACCGTCAGGATCGTCATCGCCATCATCAATAGCAAGATTTTCGTCTTCTTCTTCATCGTCATCCTCACCATATTCTAAGATTGATTCAAGATCAAATTCTTCAGGTTCACCCTGTTCAAGGTCATTAAATTCAAAGTCATCACGCATCAGTTCTCCTCTTTACGGTCTCAAGTGCCTCATATAAGACCTCGGCAGCCAGGATGGCTTCATTCAAGTAGAACTGATCTTGTTTCTTTTGCCAAGCAGATAAATTTCTAGCTATGTCATAAATAGAGCTTTCGGCCCAAGCTACTATATCTCGGTCCGGTAGTAGTTGAATACGCTTCTGAACACGAGAAACTTCACGTTTTACTGATTTACGCTTCTTGAACCGTAGATTCATTTTTTGCCCCATATCTTATGTAGTCCCAGTCTACCTCGTTTGTAGTTAAGCCGCGACCGTTGACGGCATAAGTTAAAGCTTGACTCTCATCAAAGTGTGTATCCTTCCACCTACCAATTACTAAGCCTAACCTTGTAAAAGGAAGCCGTATAGCTATTCCCCGTCCTTTACGAAAAGGTCGTTCAATTTCTTGACTTTCAGCTTTTTCAAAAAATTCTTTTGGTTTTAAGCCATAAACTATAGTGTGCCAGTAGGTATACCCAATATCGTGTGTCCGTGCCATTACTTCCCTTTATTTAAATATTTAGCAATTTGTGATGTTCTGTAGGCTCTGGCTGCGTAGGCTTGTAGTAACGGTGGAATATTCTCAGTACTTGCATAACCTCTAGGCTTTGGATCTAGCACATCTCGGATATATTCCCATTTTGAGATGGTGTCTCTAAATCCAGTCCAATCGTCTCGGTCTACATCGTAATAATTATAAATAACGCCAGTACTAAACACTATAGTTAACATAGATCGTTTTTCATCAAAAGCTGCCGCAAAGGTTCTAGGCCTATCGATCTTTCCAGTAGTTGTAGGCGCTTGAATATCTTGACCCGAGAAGTCTACTGGCCCATGTAAGCTTGCATCATCAGGTTCAAGGATGTCTGCACCGTCACCATAGTACTGGCGGGTATCGTAACGTTCTTCAACTTGATTGGTTACATATCCGTCTTGAGTTGTCCCAAAAATATCTGCCACCTCGTTGTAAGAGGCCCTTTGTTTTCTAATTGTATTTTGTACTTCTTGGGCAAGAATTGCGTCTACTTGTTGCCCGTCATTAGAAGAAAACCTATTTAAAGCGTGACGAGCTAATCGCCCAGCCCTATCAGCTCTTGAATCCGCCATTGATTAATCTCCGCAAGTATGTGTTTCTAATTGGGCTTCCGATACAATAACGCTACAATCATTACAGCTAAACCAGCGGGTTGGTTTAAAGTTGTTTTGAGCCGTGCTACCTAAAGGAAGATCTTCGCCGCCACTATCTGATTGACGGTCGTAATCGTAAGTTATTCTAGTTTCCGCTAGTATCTCCGGAGGGAACGGTCCCCTCGGGGACGTCACTTTGCTTGGCACTGGGTGTGCTTGCTTTGTCTGGATTCTTTCCACTCGCATTTTTTAACTCGTCTTTCTTAACTGTAGTTACATCAATAGACGATACATTCTTAGGCAAAGGCTTATCTTTGTAAATCCAAGGAAGATGTTCTTTGCAAACTAGCTGATCTTTGGCGCTTGCGTTTACAATACTAAAATCTGCAGGGGTGTTACAAGCATCACATTTTACTTCACCAGACATGGTTTGTTCCTTTCAAAGAAGTATAAGTTTACACCCTAGTAGCGGTTGCAGACCCCCTGTAACTACTGCTAGGGTTTATGTATGGCTCAGGCAACTGGGCCATCACGCATCTATGTAACGAAAAGGATTGCAACCGAATTCGGTAGAAATAGGCCGAATTGCTACTCTATAAGTGACAGTTATAGAATGGTCAGGATTGGTCCTCTAGCCTAGGAGATAGTGTGAATTTTAATGGAAAACGTAAAGTAAGTATATTAGCTTTAACGGTTCTACTTCCTTTAAGCCAATCGGCTTTAGCGGCAGAACCTGCTGGACCCACAAATGACGGGTCTACAGTAACTACACAAGTAAAGACAGGCTTAGACCAATATCGGGGAGCGACAAGCCTCTCAGATACCCAACTGGTGGATCTACTTAAACTAGTAGGTTTTTCAGGAAAGTCTCTAAGAACAGCCTGGGCAGTGGTTATGAAAGAATCACACGGCCACCCCCTATCCCATAATGGAAACGCATCAACTGGCGACGACTCTTATGGTCTTTTTCAAATTAACATGCGAGGAAGCCTAGGATCAGAACGAAGAGCAAAGTTTGGCATCTCTAAAGATGCTGATCTACTCGACCCAGTTACGAATGCTCAAGCCGCATACTATATGACTTCAGGTGGAGACAACTTTGGATCATGGGGTTTAGGCCCTAATGCATACGATGGATCTGCATCAGAACCAGCTGTAGCGATCTGGTTATCTAAATTTCCCGGATAATTAACAAAGCAAAAAGCCCCCAGTTATTAGCTGGGGGCTTTTTGTTTGTGTTGAGATTATGAAGCTGCGTAAGGTGTAACTGTGATTGTTGTACCAAGTGCAATTGATGCCGCACCTGCTGCAACAGATTGAGTTTTGATTGTGCTAAATCGTGCTGGAACCTTGACGGTACCTGTATCGAAGCCTCCGCCAATGTTGCCAGTTGTTTTAGCATATGAGAAATTGTTTTGCGAGAAGTTAGACGAGATAATTGGAACAAGTGTTGCGTTAAGAAGTCCTGTATTTGTAACAGCGGTAACTGTAACAAGGTCACCAATTGCAAAGCCGTGGGCTGCCGCAGTGGTAATTGTGATAACGTTTTGGTAATATGAAAACGAGCTAA
>Ga0136641_1000246_pt1 | contig 22977 bp, 26 predicted proteins | sample EliLak1302023Y_FD_115312 | JGI IMG/M metagenome (GOLD analysis project Ga0136641, IMG submission 115312) | Freshwater microbial communities from Elizabeth Lake, Yosemite National Park, California, USA - 13020-23Y | ecosystem: Environmental > Aquatic > Freshwater > Lake ...
AAAAAACCCATTGTATCTAAAAAGTTCGTAAAAAACCCATTGTATCTAAAAAGTTCGTAAAAAACCCATTGTATCTAAAAAGTTCGTAAAAAACCCATTGTATCTAAAAAGTTCGTAAAAAGCCAGGTGTGTCTAAAAAGTTCGTAAAAAGCCAGGTATGTCTAAAAAGTGCGAAAAGGATTTTTGGGCACTTTTTCCTAAAAAGTGCAAAGTGCAGGGCAGTGTAAAACCATCGTATCATTATGGTCTGCCGCATACCACGCAATGTTGTCCTTTTCTGCACACGATTCAATCACTGTCCACACATTCGTCTCCCAGGTCAATTTGTATTGAGACTGGGTACAAAAGTCCGTCAGCACACATTTCGAGTGCTGATAAAATCGTTCTATCAATAGGCGCGGTAGAATAAAGAATCCTCCACAAAATCGCCAATGAATACTATCGACACTGAAGGCATGTCCTTCCGTCCAGCACCCAGGCACTGTCATTTTCTGAAACACTCCGCGGTCGAGTTCTCGTAGCCGTGTGATCACGGTCTCTCGTTGTTTCATAATCTTCATAATACCGAAGTCAATCCACTGGAATGTCTCGACCGCAGGCCATAGTGCTGCTGCTCGTCGTACCAATTCCATCTTGGTATTCATCAGGGCAAAGAACTCTTTTGTATCTTTTTCAGGATTACGACTCGTAGGCAATTCCCTCGTATAGTTTATGGCGATGCGATAGAGCTCACAGTCGGCCAAAGGCAGTCCTACGATAACCACGGTACTAGGAAAGATACGAAACTTGTCAATCATGTGGGGTTCAACAAATACCACCATGGGTAGTCCACTCATACCGAGTTCATAAAAAAGATAGAGATATTCCATAAATTTCTCGGGTTTACCATACAAATCATAATAGCATGTGACCAGCATCTGAAGGGGGTGTACTTTAGTACTGTGTTAAAATAACGCGATAACGATGATAAGAGCCTTAACGAATATTCACCCTCAGTAACAAGAGACACACAGGATGGTCGCCAGCCTCTTGAAAGTCATTTCGTCGGGCATTCAAGACGAGCGTCTAGCGTTCCAGCCAACCCTCTACCCTTTTCAGAAACTCTGGACCAAAGCGGGACGGTTTACCATGAAATGGGAACGCCTCGACTTTGACACTACACCCACATTTGGCAATACGGCCACATTTCGACTGATACGGAAAGGCCACCTAATAACGAGACTGTTTCTGGTGGCACAGATGCCAGATATCTATCGTGTACAGCAGCAGGCCCGAATCGCCGCCAAACTACAGAATCCACAAGCCACGAAGGCGTTCCCGCAGTTCGGCTGGACCAATTCCCTCGGACATGCTCTGGTGCAACAGGCCACCCTTGACATTGCCGCATCGCGGGTCGAAACGCTTGACAGTCGTCTACTGGAAATCCTGGATGAATTCACGACGCCGCTCGAGAAGGTGCCCGCCATCAACCAACTTATCAAGCGACAAGACCATGGTTTTACGGAAACCTCCTTTGGCTGGCCTAATCACACCGCCTATCGACCCACACAGGCCTCTGCACTACAACCTTACCACGAAACGGTGGTGGTTCCCCTCCCCTTCTGGTTTACTCGTGGTGACACTGCTGCAGCCTTACCCATCGATGCCATGACCATGGATGACATCCGCGTCGGTATTACGTTTCGCTCCTTAAATGGTCTGTACTACACGCCGACACAGGTGGCATCTCTGTCCACGGCCGATGGGACCTCCTTGACACCCCTCCAGGGGGCCTCGTTTTATGCCCAGGACCCCATCCTGGTTTCGAATCAGACACCGTTGACGGATACAACAGGTGCACCGCTGCAGATGCCACTGTCACTGCCGCTGGGTGAATGTTACATCATGGCAGAATATGTCTATCTAGACCAGAACGAAGCCAATCGTTTCCGTCTGGCCGACCTACAAATCCCTGTGATCCAGCATTATGCCATGAATCCGTTTGACAGTCGTGGTCTACCGACATCGCGTATCCGTCTCGACATTCCAAATCCTACGCGCGACCTCTTTTTCATGTGCAATCCCGCCAAGGCGCCTTCGTATAACGCCCACTTTTTAGCCACCCGTGACCTCACAGGTACTGTCAATACACTGCCAAGCAATGCTCAATATCCGTGGTGGCCTGATGCACTGGGACTGAGTGCGAGTAAGCCTGCCTTGTACATGCGTCCTGCCTTTGCACTGTCCAATTCCGAGCCACTGTCAGGCTATGAGTTGGATTATCAGGGCTCTCTCGTGCGATTTCGGACGGAGGGTACAGCACTGTTTCGTGCCATTGTCCCGTCCTATGAGCAGCGGAAATCTCCATGGGTGAACCGATACTATTACAACATCCCCCTTGCCATTCAAAATGGGTTCACACCAGGGTCTCGGCCGCAGGGCGAAGCCAATCTTGATAAGATGACGCATCGCGACTTGGTGCTACAGTATCGGGTGGCCAATGGATGGCAGATTCCTCAGTATACGGTCTATGTCTATGCGGAAACGTACAATGTCTTACGCGTCTATGGTGGCAGGGCTGGGTTGATGTTTGCTTACTAAATAATCAAATCGCATGGTAGAACCCCATGCATCATACAATACAGAAGGACATTGCGTTTCGTCTGGTCAAAATGGCCGACATTGGTTACATTACTGCCCTGTATTTTATCGCGGGTATTCTATTGGCGAAACTATGTGATATCATCTTTGATGCACTGTTTGGTGCCCATGATGATATGATGGAAGCCCGCAAGAGTGCCCTTCAACAAATGCTGGAATTGATTGGCATGTTCTGGATCATTGGTATCTTGGCCTATCTTGTACGAAATATCGTCGAGCTTCTTCCATCGCCCTTCGATTCTATCGCGGGGTTGAAACACCTCCAAGTGAGCGATCTGCGAAATGCTCCTGTCTTTATGTTCATCTTTCTACTCTTTCAAGACCATCTGGTGAACAAGATACGATATTATTATGACCATCTGTTTCATACAGATTCTAAAAAAATTGAACATAAATGAAGACAATTGCGGTGATACAAACCTAGAAGTCACCATGCGTATTATCTCGTTTAATGTCAATGGTGTCCGTTCGATGTTGGGCAAAGTTAAGACGGGTGAAAAGACAGGCACGCTTGAGAACAATGTGCTACAGACTCTTATCGAGGAACAACAGCCCGACCTCCTGTGTTTTCAAGAAATTAAAACGCAGTCGGCACAGGACCTGATCAGTCTCCAGGTACACTATCCGCATCTGTATACGACAGTAGCTACAGAGAAAAAAGGATACAGTGGGGTGGCACTCTTATCAAAGACCGCACCTGACCATGTCGAATATGGATTTGACCGCTACGAAGAAGCCATGCTGGGCCTGTATAAAAACAACGATTGGACCAAGGAGGGTCGTCTCATTACCACCTTCTTCCCTACCTGTATCGTGGTCACGGTCTACACGCCGAATGCCAAGCAGAAGCTGGAGCGTTTGGAGGAGCGCCTCAAGTGGGAGGGTGTATTGCGCTGCTATGTGACGCAGCTCCAACTCGAGTTTGACCGACCACTGATACTGTGCGGTGATTTGAATTGTGCATATCAAGACATTGATATATATAATCCAAAGGGCAATGCCAAATCGGCAGGATTTACAAAAGAAGAGCGGGAGGAGTTTGGCCATTTGTTGGCTCAGGGGTTTACGGATTCGTTTCGTCATCTGTATCCAGACACCATAAAATACAGTTATTGGTCCAACTTTCGACAGTCTCGGCAGCGAAACATTGGATGGCGCATTGATTACATCCTTGTCTCCATGGCCTATCAAGACCAGATTCGATGGGCGGACTGTCTGACAGACTACAAGGGGTCGGACCACTGTCCTGTCGTTTTGGAAATTGATGTTTAAGAAATCGATGTTTAACCTAGTCTTTCTGAACTCGAAAATGCATTCCCGCGGCTTTATTGTTGTATCGCGGCAACTCTACTTCCCCCATCCGTCCATGCTCTGAAAAATCAACCACCCCTTGCCAGGCCTCCCCCGTGGTTACCCAGTGGCTTATTTTTTCTTTCAGGGTCTGAAATCCATCGCCATATTCCCGCACATGGGCCTCTTTCAATTGTTTCAAGAGACTGATGCCCTCTTTCAATCGTTCTTCTTTCGTTTTCTCTCGTTTGACCATGTTCTCTCGTGTGACTAGTTATCTACAGTGGAATCATCCTTAGATGGGAAAACGGCACAGTAAGGAGTCCAGGGCTCGTATCATTCTCTGAAAAGACAAAGCAGGCCGTGTCATTTGCAATGTGAAATCCTAGACAGTATTCAATCTTGGTTTGACGGAAACAGAAAGGCAGTGCAAAGGCCTCGGGTCGCATGGTCCCCGCGTGGAATTGAATCACGGAATGGTAATAGACGCGCGGCATCGCGTACTTGACAAAATGCACCACGCACCAGAGCTTGCCGCCATGCTCCACCAGGGGCGATGACCCGCGAAAATGGTTAAACATGGGCGGCGTCTGGTACACAGTATGAATCATGAGTTTTCCCTCCACTACCGCGCCAATCTCTAAGGGACCCCATCCATAGATAAAGTTGAAGTTGCCTGCGCACATGGTATTTGTAACACTGCGTAGGGCAGTCGAGGGCACATAAATCCAGTTCTTCTCGCAGCCCGTGGGACGCGGTGGCACCACGACTCTGATATCGGTCATGGTGGCCTCTGCGGGCCGATAGCGCCCCAGCGTCATTTCGATGGCGCCACTGGTTCCCACGTTCTTGGAAGAAGCCGTGAACCAGAGGTTCTCCTCATGCCAAAACAGGCGCACATCTTCAAGTCCCTCGATATTGCTCGGATACGTGACCACGTCCTCGGTCATCATGGTCACCGCCTCCGTTACTCCATACGCGGTATTCAGATAGGTGTACCCGTTCTTGGTTCTGACATGGCCATCCGCCGCGCCCCCAGGAGCCGTCCGCATGTGGTAGCATCCCTGGGCATCAATAGAGTAATTGACATACCGCGTATTGAGCAGGAATCGCCGCTGCGCGTCATTCGAAAACGGCACGAGACAACAGGAGGACACCTTGTATTCTTCGTGATCCGCCAATCCAAGGCGTGAATAGACGCCGCGATACACGGTACTGGCGAGCGGCTCTACGTAATAATGCAAGTTATCCCACACATTCTGAACATGGTGTGTAATCCCCTTGTTCAAATATGACACAATATCATATAGAGAATCCTGTTTGGTCCGACCATTGACGTAGCAGGCCAGAATGGTGTTCTCATAGGCGAACAGGCCATGGTACACGTGCTCCTCGATAAAAAGCACATCGTCTCGTGGATACGGAATGTCGCGCCCCTTCAAATAATAGTGATAGGACTTGTAGTGCTGAGAGACTTCGCGAAAGTATCGAGTTAGATGATACAGTGGCTCGGCGCGAACAGGGCGGTACTCGAAGGCCTTGTTCATCCACAGTTCCATCTCATGCGGCTTTTTTAAATGCTCGTAGCATTTGCCAATCTGGTAGTAAGAATACCATACTTCTTCGTACCAGCCGCCGAGTTCAATCCGTTTCTGATACAGGGCAATGGATTCCTCGAAGCGCTGGGAATCTTTCAGGCTCTGGGCCAAGTAAAAGTGTGCCCGTTCGTTGCGTGGATTCTCCTGAATCTCCTCGGTTAAGAGGCGTACGTCACGCTCGAACTTATCCGATTTGCAGCCACCGTCGTTTTTGTCGTCAATGTAGAAGACCTCGTAGGGAATCTTCTCTGTCGGGTCTCCTGACCAATATTCGTGGGTCGCCCCCACACACTTCCAGGGATGGGCGCATTTCATAAACCGCGTATTGTAATATTTCAATGTCCCATTGGCCTGAATGACGTTGTAACCGTTGGCCGTCATCACAAAGTCGTTAAATCCCGCGCCGACCACGATGTTCATGTCAGCGTCCACCGCCATGGCGTAGGTTTTCTCTGCGTCCCAGTCGAGTTCGGTACATAGCTGTTGGGCTAATTGAAATGATTTGGAGCGATTGTGACCGAAGGTTTTAAAGGGTTCAACGGCGATTCGAAATGGTTTGCCGAATCCGGTGAGTACCATCTGACAAATGGCCACTGTGTCGTCAGTGGAGCCCGTATCGAGTACCGCAACGGCGTCCACGTGGGAAATGGCATGCTCGATACAACGTGCAATAATTCTCGATTCATTCTTAATCATGAGGAGAAGAATGATACGATTGTGGCGATGCACTTGTAAAGCAAGTGGCTCCACAATCTCATTTTCTTCCATGATTTCCACTTTTACCATGGCAGTCTGCATTACATGTATACACCGCCCTTAAATCCTTATTATGATGCATTTAGTACCATGCACGTACTACCATTCGAACGCTAGAGACGACCACCAGCAATAACACAATCCAACACCACATCGACCCCCATGTATTGTACTTGTAATAACTATACAGACTAAGTATCAATGTACACAGTACGATACCAAGCAGTTCCCAGTGACGTGATATAACGATGGGCCCTAATAAAAATACAAAATAGATAATAAGTCCTACCGTGGTGAGCAGACTGGGTTGTAACCAATTCCATGCCAGATGACCGTGTGATGTTTCATGCATATGATACTGTTGTAAGAGCTGGGCCTTTGTTGTAAATGATACATGTACGATAAAATACACTCCTAGTAGTGCCAGATAGCTAAGAACGGGCACGAGTGGTGTCTTTATAAACGTGAGCAGAGAAGCCACGGGCTGTATGCCGAGTAGAAGTACTGCACTCACGCTGGTATAGAAATTGACAGTGGGATGGGCACCATAGGTCCAAATGATATATTCGATAAGTTGCATACAGACGATAGAACCATAGAAAAACACAGTTGTGGCAGGGATACCACCATAGAAGAAACCTGCTGCAATTGCCAGGATACCTATTACAAATGACTGCATCGATACCTCTGCATTCCAACACATCTATGTAGGGCATGCAAATGATGGCTGGATAATCTTTAGATGGTCATGAAGCCCCTTGATAGGAGATATGTATTGTAACAGTGCAGTATAATCAAAGATGCATTGCTCTATCTTCATGTCTACCAATTGATTCCGCGCATTGTAATAATGAAAAAAGACAACTACAAACCATGATGTACCATTTATGATTTTCTTCTCGAGGGTGATGGTGTGTATTCCAGATGGATAGACAGGATTCTTGACAAAATAGAAGATGATTTTGGTAATAAAGTGAAGCCCGTATGTACGAAGATGGGTTTCAAGTATATGGAGGTATTTAATGTAGGTGTGTACATTTTTTCGATAGGTAAAATGGATACGAAAACTGGCGATTTGCGGTGAAGTCTCCATTTGTATCTGTATAGAAAATGTATGGGTCATGGTCTTAGCCCATTATGGCAAGGCCCATTAGGACTACGTCCATTGTGACAAGGCCCACAGGCTGCATTGGGTGGATAATAGGTCGGTGTAGGATAGGGTTCATGGCAGGCCGACAGTGGTTGGTAGATGGGCATAGAAGGCGGCAATGGCGCACAGTGAACGGGCAGGGGTTGCGAAAAGGTATTGTGGTAGATGTTGATTTTATCCGAATACAGGCACTGTTTTACCAAGCATTTACTGTACATGGTACTCTGTATTATCCGGATGTTTATAATCTACTGCAGAATAGAATGAAGCTTTTTCTCTTCCTACTGTTATGTGTACTGTGTGTACTGTTATTCTATGTGGATAGGATAGCCTTCCACAGAGTACAGGAGACATTTCTTGACAAGACAGCATCAATGATAGTGGTTGCGCCCGAGTTGCAGAAGAAATACACAGCGTTCATCGCCATCTATAATCCTGTCATGGCCAACTGGACCAAGGCCATCGTCTCTTCGATGGGGCTCAATGCACCGCCTGCCGATGCTTCAAAAACGGTGACGAATGCCAAGCCCGTGATACCATCACAGGTAGAGATGAACAAGTACATCGGAACACTGTCTGATACACTTGGTAAACCACTGTTGGCTATCGTGGACCCGCTGCCTGATACACTAGATCCTGACATGATACCGCTACTGTCTGGCGTGATCCCTCGTGTCACTACACAAATGATAAACTCGCTGGAATGGATGAATATGAATTTGAAAAAAACACATGCGGACCTGGACAAGGCGATGAAGGGGGGGAAGCCTGAATCATTTGTGGGTGGGGAATCATTGTTTGCGGACTCGTCGCCTTATGTCAGCGAAATGTTCGTGCAACCCATAGATGGGTTGACCTCATTGTACGCTAGCGAACAATTCGCCAGTGAACAATTCGAAGACCCTCCCGTCTGCCAACAGTTTCTCCAGTGCCAACAAGAACAGCAACAAGGGCAGCAGCAAAAGCAAAAGGAAGCCGCAGCCGTCTTTGACACATTCTTAGAAAATGGCCCGCTCCAGTCCGCTTTCCAAACCAATCAGGACCTCGTGGCCACATCGCTAAAGATTCAGTCACAGGCCCAGAGCGGTGCACTACTAAATCAACTCCAACTACCGAGTGAACCTGCCATCTCCTTCACCCTACCGAAAGGTAGTAACAACCTTAAAGACATGGAGAAGTCAGACTCTGCAAAATACAATGACTATAAAGCGAATTACAGTCAGTGGTTTTCATTGAAGCAGATGTTTGACCAAGTAAATGGCAACTTACGATAAAAGAACACTATCACCGTTTGATAGTGCGCGCTTTCTGCAATACGCGCGTTAGGTTCTTCTTTTTTGAGGTCAATCGCTTGACCTTGGAGCGAATCAGCGACGGCATGGTGGTTTGATGTCCATAACACTTAATTGAAACAAAAGGGAATGGAAAGTTATCCGATTGCTGTCTCGCCTGAATACTAAGATGAACCAGTTGATTGGCCAGACAGTCAATGGATTCAATATAGTTCTTTTTCATTAATCCAAAACAAAAATACAGTGTAATTAGTGTATCAATACTGGCAATCTTTAATACAGCATGGGGCTGTCTTTTAATAGGAATATTATAATAAGAATGACAGGCAGTCTGGTCCACAATAAAAACGACAGGCAATTTACGATACGTAATGACTTTCATCGAGGGCAATAAATCCACACCATGGGAGGAATAGGTACTAATGTGAAAGGCCCGCTTTTTATGCAGTACACGATGTGTTCTATCGTTCTCCTTTATATTATGAAATGCATTGGCCAGCTGAACGGCATCTTCCGAAGAATTGGAAGAAAAAAAGATAATAGGCTTGGTGCTGTGAAGTATCCAATCCACCGTGGTCTTGCGTGTTTTTAAACTGTTCTCGTAAAAAGGTACCAAATCGGCGCCTGCAAATACCCGCTTATGTTCAATGAGATAGGAGATGGCATAATTCACCTGATCGGTGGTCAATTGGTTTTGAAACACAGTCTGTGCATTAAATCCAGGACAAGATTTAATAGAAACAAACTCATTAAACAGCAGTAGTCGTTCATAGACTTTGCTCCAACGCGTCACTTCACCTCTAGGCCGACTGAGCTCTAGATACATCAGCATTCGCAAGGTGTTGGCATCCAGATAGGAAATTCCATCGATACGTGATTCACGTTTGGATAGAGTTTGATAGAGTGTGGCATCAATGGCAGTAATATCAGCAACGGGGACATAATCGACATAGATTTTGACAGTGCCTTCGTGCATGCCTTCGCGTACAGAGATTTCGACAAAGCCTGCTCGCTTTAACGCTCTGACAATCGTCTCAATGTCACTGTATTGTGCGGGGGTAAAGAAATCGTAGTCTGGAATAGAGTTCTCTGGATCATAGAATTTATATTTGGTGGGCAAGTACGCATTGATGGCCTGACCACCATAGCACAAGCGATGCTTCTTTTTCAAGAAATTCTCAACAATATCGATGGCATACAATGTTTCTTCGTTGTGGGCAGTGGCATAGTCTATTTTATGCTGTGCGTCTTCGGAAGCTTTTTTAATAATGTCAATCTGTTTTTTGAATTTATTTGTATTGAAATAGACAGAAGGAATCGTATTAATTTCTGATTCCATTCACTCTATCATATACTGCGATATTTTTTAGGGAAACAAACCTCATTGACTTAAAGTGTCTCATGGACGAAACAGTATGCGAATCCTAGAATTGCCCAAACTGTTTCGTCCAGGAACGTCTCACGTATATCCGCCGTTTAAAAATGGCAAGTATATGGAAGAATATTTTTATGAATATGCACTTACCCTAGCACAGACATCGTATACTGCGCATACTGCACATATTGTCTATCTTCCCGTGTTCTGGACCCATCTCCAAAATCATCCAGGATTTGCCAAGATGCGCTCCAACTATCAACTACTTCTCGATAAGGCCCTACAGCCATCCGATACCCGTTACTTCACAGTAGTGCAGCACGACGATGGTCCACAGCTCCGTCTGCCACCAGGCACTATTATCTATGGCGCCTGCACAGGCACCATTCCGTTGCCACTTATCTATGAAGACATAACCCATCGACTCTCGAGTCAGCCTCGTATACCAAAGGACCTCCTCGCTACATTTGTAGGCACTGCGACCACACATCCGTTGAGACAGGCGATGGTCCAAGCCCTCCAGGATAAGCCAGGCATCATCTGTCATAGCAAACAGGTCTGGTCACCCCGTGTAGAGGAAGATGCGGCAACCATCTTTATAGAGCTTACTACAAGAGCCAAGTTCTGTCTGGCACCACGAGGTTATGGACGGAGCTCATTCCGTTTCTTTGAGGCCATCCAACTTGATACCATTCCAGTGTATGTCTGGGATGATGTGGAATGGCTACCGTATCAAGACCGACTCAGGTACTCGGAATTTGCAGTCTCAATTTCTAAAAAAGATATCCCACGTCTCTATGACATCTTGCAAGGCATTTCCATAGAACAGTATGAGAGGATGCAGCAGGCCCTACAAAAAATAAAACACTGTTTTACGTTGGATTATATGTGTAGATATATAATAGATACACTGTCATAGGTATAGTGTAGCATAGGATAAATGATAGAGAACATAAGAAGACAGAGGAGGAGAAAGAGGATGGTTTGAATAGAGTTATGGAGGGTGGGAGACATAGTATGGTATACAGGTGATAGGGTTTAAGATGATAACAGACAGAGACAAGATTCTCCAGACAGGGGGTTTAAGGGGGAGGACTTGCGAAGCAAGTTTGTCCCCCTAAGCAACCCAGTAGATTTCCTCATAATGGTCCATCGTCTCCATTTTGGCCATCAGATACATACGATATCGTCTGCGAGTCATAAACTTCCAGACCATATCCGAAGAGTCTTTATAGGTGATAATGATATCGGGTGTGGCACGAAGATGATTCATGAGCACTTCAGGATTGGTATGGTTGAATTCAAGGGCCGCAATTGCATCCTTCTTCTTGAATAACATGATGAAATAGCTCTACCGTTTAGAATAGATAGTATCCTATCAATTTTATTAGTCGCGAATTAGTCCTGGCGGCCTTATAGCCCTGGCGGCCTTATAGCCCTGGTGCCCTCAATGCTCCTCCTTTGGCATCGGTAGACTGATTGGGCTGCCCAGGCGTTACTATGGGGGGACGAATGTACCGCAACGCCTCAGGTTTAGGAATAAAACTGTATGTTTTAAATCGTGACGCTTCAAACATATATTTACTGTTATCATCGAATAATACGACAGGTACACAATGAACACCATATGCGTCTGTAATTGCCGTATATGTAGCACTAGGCACAGTTACTGCGGGGTTACTGGACAGACATAAGGTCCATCGTAGTTTTGTCTGATTGATAAGATCATCCTTTCGGTCGGCAGGTATCACAGTATATGCTTCAGCCGTATCCAAAACACCATAGGCAGTACTCGTCTTGTTCTCTGTAATGCCGAGCGGTGTTTGTAAATAAGACAGGCGTAGATTGACAAGATAGTCCAAATCTTCCTCGGGCGAATAGGTATTTACCTCGCGAAATCCATTGGTATTTGCATTACTAAAAATGAGAACCTTTTCATTATAATCCGCAATATTATTAATAAGAAGACGACCCTCTTGTTTCTGCCGAGTAAATGTACCACCGTCCAATTCATTGGTAAGGAGACGGTTACTGAAAGGGGACAGTGCCTTGGCGACATTGGAAAAATAATCGAGGACTTGCTTCGATTTATAGGTACCAGGCGGTTTACGCAGAAAGTTAAGGACAATCACTACAGGGTCTGTATTATTTTGAGAAGAGGAAAAGGCGTAAAAATTAATTTTATCACATATGAATTTAATGCTCGAGTACTGTAACGAGTTGCACATGGGTGCGGCCGATGCATTGTTTATCATGAATCGCTGCTGTACATCGCGCACCACAATACGAGGATAGTACTGTATTTCATCTCCGCAGCATTTGTCAATGTAATCAATATCCAGTACAAAGACACGGCAGCCCGCGGTAACTGCATTTTGAACACCGATATCCGCATCAAAATAGCCATTCACCATAGGGCCCAGATATCCTGCAAAGCGACATCCGAGGCCATAGAAGTTTACAAAGCATTGCTGCTCTGGAGGAATGGCCGTCGTGGCCATATAGGTCGAAAGAGGGCGTCTGGCACTGCCATCACTACTGTATCGATCTGAGAGGTATTTTACTTGTGTGGTATAGGCTGCGTCTTGTTTATAGGCCACAGGATCCTCAAAGCCCTCGCGTCCCGTGAGTAAATGATAGAAGATGGTTGTAAAAAGTACAGCGACCACAATAACGAATACACCATAAAGGATATCCATTCTCTCTATTTCATAGAACTTTTATAGAGTGATTCATTCACATAGGTAACCGGATGTAAAGAATACAGACAGTAGTACAGTAAATGACCGATACCGCTCGGCGTAACTTAGAGGAGTTGTGTTGTTGTGATACAGTACCTGTGAAGAATTGCCCTCCTACCTGTTGTATACAGTTGGTATGCGATAGCTGTCATCGAGTAGTACGACTATGTAAGGATGGATGGAAAAAGACAGGAGAGACAAGTCTACTGTGTAGCGACTGTGTGTATTGTGAGACTCGACCTACCAAATAAAAATAGTTGCCTATTTTTATCTTTTATGCTTTTATGCTTTTATTTTTTATGGTGTATGATTCGATGATTGTTCACATTATCGTTGTTCAACATATTGCGCCGCCAAGGAGATGCGCTCGATGATGCTCATATTGTAGAAGGTGTAATTGTTCTTTTTGGAGTAGGTTTCGAGTTGATGCGCGGCCTTGTATTCCATGTGCTGCCCGTGGGCAAAGACCGATTGCGATAAGAAGCTATTGACGCTTTGATTTTTTAACGGCTTCATCTCCGCCCATTGAACATATTCTTGATAGATTTCTGGGGTGCAGATTAGGTTCATTTTCTCACAGCCCTCTTTCAATGCAGGATAGACGGGATGTGATTCCATGGTAGGTTCATAGATAGCTGCCTTTGTAGACAAATATTGTTTCCACTCACTCGCCCAGCTTTTTCCCTTTGAAATTGCAGTCGCCATGATGTAATTCATAGTGTGAGTGTTTGACTCATGTAAATCGTACTGTCATATCAATTTTTATATGATACACCTTTGGACATTTATTTAAATGCCCAAAGGCGTAAAAGAAAAAGGTTATTATAACCCTTTCTTTTTATCACTGTTTCTCACTGTTTGTCACTATTTCTTATTTTGTTTGTTTATCACACTGTTTTATCACGAATTATTCCAGGCTAAGAAGGAACGGAAGAAATACACCTTCTTCTTTGACAATAGAGGCGCCTGCCGCACTCGGGTGTCCATTAAAGATGGTCCCCTCGGTAAGATTGAGTGCACGCGACCGCGCGGAGTATACATACATGGTTTTCATCATAGGATTCGGACCCTTGGTATAGAATGTTTTTTTGCGATAGTTGATGAAGATGGAGACATTGGGGTGTGTCTCGAAGACAATGTGCGCCGCCTCTGTCGTATCAAACACCATATTGGTATTGTCGATGATGTATACCATGTTAGAGAGCCACGTTTGAGGCAATTTCCACCCCGTCACATACTCTTGTGTAAAGTGATGGATGCCACCCTTGGTCAGCATGGTATTCAGCTCTGCGTCTTTTTTATCAAGAATTTGTTTTCCCTGTGCCAGATACGTGTCAATCTTGGACAGGTCCGCCATGTCCGCCACAAATTGGTGGGTCAGCGCGAAGGCCTCCTCTATTTTTTTCTGCACAGGTTTGTGGCAGATGATGTTCAGTATTTCACGAATGCAACGGTCATCGTAGGTAACATTGTCCCAACGGTCAATGCGGTCAATCACCGTCAGCCAGTAGGGAATGGGACGGTCAGGGTAGAAGTGACGAAACGTCTGCATGGCAGCACAGCTTTCGACATGAATGGGACAGGCATTCACAGGCCAGTGCTCGACCGAGGAGGAATGATGGTCGATGCAGTTGACGGACAGGGCGCCCTTCTCCATCCAATGGGTGCGATGCACTTCTGCCACGCTCACATCCAGCAACAGGATATGCGTGCCTGCCATTTTGTTCGCGTGGGGCCACGTATTCATCTGACCAGGTGAAATGGGGAAGAGTTGAACAGGGTTGGCGCTACCAATGACCGAGTATGCAAAGTAAGCAGAGAACCATCCATCGATGCAGTTGCCGTGAAAGAGGATGGTGTGAGGATGCGACATGGATTCTGCTTGATTTGCCTTTTTATCAAACAAAAATACATTCAATTTTTATTATGGTATTTGATATCACTATGTGTGTACTCCTACATATTAGATTGCGCATATTCAGCTTCAATGGCGGCTACCCATTCTTCGGTGTCGTCATCGGAGATATACTCGGCTACGCCCTGGATAACAGGATCTGAATAGACTACTTGTTCATCTTGTACCAATTCAGGCATGACCATCAATTCAGGCATATCATCATCCTCCCCATCATGGGAATAGGCAGGAGATAGCTGTGAATTCATGTCCGTTGTGATGACTCTGGTCGCCACCTGACGAATCCAATCCGCCATTGAATAGCAGTGAATATGAAAGAGAGATACTTCCGTCTGGCTGGATTCAATTCGAATCGTTGCCCCTGCATGTAGTTCAAAGACCGAATAATCCCCATACTGAAGATTCTGCATCCCTTCATAGCAAATGCTTTGATTGTGTGGCGTACGAAAGACTTGTCCCATCACAGGTAGAATGTTAAAATGCGTGCTCATAAACTGATACAGATTGGTACGATGGAAGGCGTACAGTTGCTCCTTCACTTTTAAGAGAATATGAAAGGGAGAGGCAGCGAGAAAGTCGCGACAGGAGATGTCTTCGTGTTGCCATATATCAAAGGCAGTGATTCCTTGAAATGGACGCGGCGTACGAAATAATTCATAGCGACAATCTTTTTGTGTGAGGAATGGAGGCATGGATTGAACCAAATGCAGTTCAAACCCGCGATTAAAATATTTGTGAATACGAAAGACGTTTTGCAGGGTATCAGAGCAGTATTCTTCATAGGTAATAGGATTGCTAATAAACATCTGTTTCTCGCATGTGTAATTGGGATACATTGTTTCAAAGTGATTGCTCTCCGCTTCCCACCAGGTAACACAGCAGCTAAGGTCAAAATGTTCAGAGATATATTCAAGCAGGGCATCACTGTCGATGTGAATGACCTGGATGTTTTCACGCGCGTCATTTTCCAACCATACAATGTCCAGAATGTAAGGAGTTGCATAAAAGGCGCGGTCAGGTAACGACAGGAGAGGAATATGATACCCATGCTGCAGTAGAAAGCCAACCATATCATCTTTTCCTGACTCGCCTGTTCCTGACTCGCCTGTGCCCACGAAAATATCCATGTCGTTGGGTGTAAAGGAAAGGTCTATCTCTTCTTGCTTGAGATACAGTGCGAGTGCCGAGCTGCCTGCCACCAATGCACGCGTAGACAGTATCCGTTCGCGAAAAGGCTCAAACGGCAGACCATACGATGTTACGAATGCTTCCATGATTGCACCTGACCGTAAAAAATAGAGATAAATCTATCAATTTTTATAAGATTAATACAACATCATATGCTATTCATGTAGGACAGTCTAGGAGGAATCCGCGTAAAGCTTTATATGAATGGGTGCGAGGTGCTCGATGGGTTGTACAAGCAACTCCGCAGTATTGGACCCTTGCAGGTGATGTGACCAGTCCACGTGAGCGTGATGAATTGTCAACTGTAGTCTAGCAAAGATGTGCTGTAGAGTACCTGGATGTTGCAATGGGATGTTATAGAGTATGCCTTTGTATCTGCCAATGATAGAACGATGAGAGGTATGCCATAAAATATCAAAGTCATATTCTTGGTCATGTATGGTATAGCAACATTGTGCTGACAATTGAAGGTAGATTTCCTCAGAAGAGGGGGCTTTTTTAAATGAGCAAAAGATATCCATGGCGCAGTGGAGAAGGGGGGAGTCGTGTTGTCAATTTTCTAGCAAAAATGTTTTTTGCTTTTCTTCTTTTTTGATGTTTGATTTGATTTTGGTTTGTTTCCATTGTTTCATTTTTGTTTGTTTCATTTGATTTTACGCTAAAGTCGTCAGTGCGACGGAATAGGAGATATGGTCCATATCGAAGATGGCCTCCGTGTTTGTTTCGTTGTCGAAGGCTGACTCAACGTCCGAATAAAGGCATAGTCCCACAGGATAGGGGTGCATGCTTTGATGGTAAGGGCGTTTGCCCTCGGGACAGGGGTTAACGCCACTGTCCTGAGGCCATTGCTCTTCCTCTACTTGTTTTTCTTCCGTTGTCCGCTGGTTTACTGCGACGGCCGCGACGGCCTCGACGGCCTCGATGGCCTCTATCTCTTTCTGGAGTTCCATGATTTGCACATTGTAGTTCTCCATCCAGCAATTGTTCCAGGTGGTGGCAATATCGTGGTCATAGAAGATATTCAGTTGAACCAGTGGAACTTCATAGACAGGGATGTCCATGAGCACATCTCCATCAAGGGTATGGTTGTCGCACTGGACAATGCACTGTTGAAAGCCGATTCGCGCCAGCGTTTGCTTGAGGGTGGCATCGCTATTCACAGGAATGACATAGAGGGAATTTTTGTAAAGGATGCATGGTACGTTGTCCACATGATGCCAGACAAGGCTAATTGGCACTACCATGGTTTGAGTCACTCCCATGTAGTAAAACATTTGGCAAAGTTGATTTGTGACAGTCACTTGCTCCACCGAGATGGGAGTAAAGTGGTCTTCAAAGTACTTCTGCATGACATGTTCCATTTCGTATAACATGATGTATAAGCGTGGAATTGAGATTCGTAGGGCGATTGGTATTCACTTCTCGCTATCTTTTCTATGGCCTCCACGCGCTTCAATTTTTTTTGGCAGTATGGATGGATAGAATACACTAGGTATCACAAGTAAAAACAGTTTTTTCTGTTTTTACTTTTGTTACGTTTTTAGATTTTCAGAGTTGTTAGATTTGTTCTGTTTTTTATATGTAATTGTATTGTTAGTCAAAGTCTTCATGGGACTCGTCCTGTGCATCGTACTGCTCCTGCATATCATCGTAGTCGATGTCTAAACCATCAACTACTGAGTCATTGACTACTGAGCCATCGACTGCATTTGAACGCTCCAGTATAGGTGAGTGAACGGGCAACATGACATCGGGCAACAAGTCTTCTGCTACCGAGGGTGTAAAGGCCGCCACCATGTGAATTTGTTTGTTTTTCAACCAGTGCGACGAGTGATATCCTCGCACGGTGTAGACGGATTTAGGCTCTCCACGGAAATCCATGACAGCCGTTTCATCGATCAATTCGTAGATAGACAGTTCGCCATGAAGAAGCAGTATTAATCCCAGCTTCGAAATACTGTGATTCATGGGTGTCTGGAAGACATAGTCCTTGCGAGTAATCATGGCGTAGCGTCCACACATGTAGGTATACAGATGGTTGCGATTGAATCCATATGTCGCATCCTTTACCTTAAGGAGAATGTGGTGGGGAGATTGCTTGAGAAATACGATACAGTTCACGTCCTCGTAGCTCCAGACATCGAATGCCATTTTTCCATGCAGGCCCGAATCGGCAGGCAGACAACACGTAATATGCTTACGAGTGTCCCTGGTCCACGCCTGTTGCATGTACTGGGTGCGCAACTGTATTTCAAATCCACGCGCCGCGTACTTTGCCACTCGGTTCGTTTGTTTTGTGGACAGGAATCCAACCAGTCGGCATTCCTCCGTGTATTCATCCAAGAAGTACATCTTTTTCTGCAGCGTGGCATCTAGGTTAAATGTTTTGAACTCATTCTCCGCAGGAATCCACCAGGTAGCACAGATGCTCAAGTCAAAGTGGATGACGATGTATTCCTCGATGACGTGCGATGGTTCCAGGGTGATGAGTTGAATTTCTTTTTGATTATGATTCACATAGGACTCCACACGTCGAATGCAATTGTCCGCGTAGGGACATTCGACGTCCGCGTCATATTTATGGGAGTCTTCAAATCCGTGACTACGGAGATAGTGGCGAAAGAGCTGTGTTTTCTCCTCTCCTTGGAAGTACATGTCCATGTCCGTGGGAGTGAATTCAGCCTCTTGTCCGTTGGCCTGAAGGAACAGGGCGAGTGCAGCGCTGCCCGCCATCAAGGCGGCGGCTTCGGTTGCTTTTTGCTGAAAGTCGGCAAAGCAAAGATCATAGGATTCAATAAAGGACTCCATGGCGTTTGCTTACCGTTCCTATGAAGCATTCACACTTTCAATTTTTAATTGGCAAATAACCCTATTTAAAAATACCCGTTAGATACGAAGATATATTGAATTACGTTTTAGTTGGTTAGTGCCTTATCTCTCCTTATACTTGTACCTTATACCTGTGCATGATAATAATCCATATGAAACGGATATGGGGAATATTCCATAGAACAAATATACGTAACAATCATTCGATTCCAGCGCTTTTTCCCATAATACACCGTAAGATATTCCTGTATTATTTTAAAGTTTTTATAGGGGATAATTTCTTTATGAAGCAGATATCTGCACCCCACTGCCATGTCTAATTTGGACTCCATGGCGGCCCAGTCCATATCAACAAGAAAGTCACTACAGTGCTGTATCATTTCATGCGTAATGCTGTCTGACATAATATAGTCTGGAAGTGAATCCCATGAATAGGTCGTCGTACCTGCTGCATTCGTTATTGTAGTTACATCCGTTATCGCAGTCGGCGCATGGGAAGAGTGCCGAGCCAGAGGTGTGGGGATACGAATGGTAATAGCGGACATATAATCCTTATATCAATGTATACTTTTTGCAGATGACCGTGTCGCATTCAAATTTACAAAAAACCAACACGGGGGTTTTGTAAACCATGTTGGTTTTTTGTAAATTTGTAAATTTGTAAATTTGTATGTAGTTTGTATATTGCATTTGCGGATTTATTGTTCGATAGTGCGCGATGTGTGATTTTCTTGGTCTACTTGATTGCGGCAGTTGATGTAAAAGGAACCAACGAGTGGCAGAGAAGCAATCCAATCTTCAATGGACCGATAGACCAGTTGATGCGTTACATCGTGAATGTATTGGCGGCTGTGAAAGACAGCGGTACTATGTTTATCAGATACGTCAGACTCATAGTAGCGTAGGACGACACCTTTGGAAAAGGGCCAATCGAGCTTGGCTTGGTCTCTAGACGGGAGGCCAGGTAGGTCTTCGGGCCAGTCTTCGTAGTCGTCGTAGGAATCCACCAGTGCAGGTTTGGTGGGTGTATGATACACATCGCTCTGACATGCATCGCTCTGACATGCAGCACACATGCAGTGAACATCTTTTTCTTCAGGGATACTAATGGGGGGCGGAATGGACATGCAGGAAGAGAATGGGGAGGGTCTCTGCATGCTTCATCGATAGACATTCCTTTCAATTTTTTCTGGCATTGATACAGAATAAAAAGAGCGTTCGTTTGCTGCTTTTTATTTTCTAGTTTTTCTCTTCTTTTATATGTTGGATGGGGGTATGTATCTTTCTATTTCTTGGACGCAAACTTGACCTTGTCTGCGTAGGAAAGAGGTACCTCAGCCTTCGGTACCTGTTCTTCGTCGCAGGGGACGGTGCGTGGGCAGTGGACCATTTTCATGGGGGTGCGCTCATTGACCCAGAGGCCCTCTTGATTGAGCCAGACCATGGGCACCAGCTGGCTGAAGTAGGGGTGGATGTCCACAAAGAGGTGCTGTTGCTCCGTAAAAGGCAGGGTGTACCGATTGGCCCGCATATTCTTCTTGGGCAATTTCACAGTGATGCATATCGTGTAGTACTCTTCGTCTTCGATGACCGTGGCAGTCTTGAAGGTGGGGGTGATAGCCTTGTCGTAGATGGATATGGTAAAGAGTCGTGTGGGTTGACTCTGTCTTTATTGGACTCGCCTTTGTCGTTCAATTTTTTATAGGGTATTATGTATAAAAATAATCTACGTAGTCTACGTAAAAAAAATCAGAAAAGAAAAAAGCGCTCTGGCCTTTTCTTTTCTGATTTTCTGATTTTCTGATTTTCTTAGTTTCTTTGTGTAGATAATTTACTTCTTCGCATGATATGCGGTAGACGCACCGTACAGCGAGAACGGGCGCCACACACTGTAGTCGCCATCCCACATGTAGGAACGTCCATCGTTAGGAACGCGCGTCTGGATGTAGTTGTAATGCTTGTCAAACACTGGTTCCTCGATATCGGTGTTGAAGCGGTTTTCACGGGGGATGTAGACGCCGCACCAGGGGTAGCCCTTCACATTGCTTTCCTGCAACCACACATCATTATAGCAGTTGCGATAGTAGTTCTTTCCCTCATGGATCCACGGATACAACCGACCGTCCTTGGCCCAGGTCGAGGGGCTCTCGCGGATTTCGCGGATTGCCTTAATTTGGACACGCAGGCATTCTTCCTTCTCGACACGGACCTGGTCGACTGCATTGCGCGCATTCACGTAGATGATACCCTCATCGAGGGTGTCCTTCCAGTCTTCGTAGCAGTCATAGTGCACCTTAGTGTCCGTGTCATAGAAGCGACCGCTCTTGAGGACCACGATGGTGCTGTGCTCGGTGGAGTCCTCTGCGGGATAGTGGCGCAACACGGTGCGCGGCGCAAAGCAAGTGCTGTTAATATTCTGCGACATGTGTGTAAAACCTCGTTCTAAGTAGTTCAAGGTAGCTATCTGTTCAGCAAAATTTTTGTTCAATTTTTTTTTGAAATTGAGGGTGCTATGGGGGGGAGGGGGGTGCCCCCCTACGTACCCTATCCATTTCAAAAAAAAATTGAATCTACGTAAGGGGGGGGGGAGGCGGTCCTTGTACAGATACAGTCAATTTTTTTGTAGGTTTGACGGTTTCCCCCGTGCGTAAGGGGGGGGGGAGGGGGGCGGGCGCCCCTACGCCTAGGAGCAAACTGTCAAATCCAGAAAAAATTGAAACAAAAAATCTGAAAGGGTAGAGGTGCCTCTGACGATAACAAGAAAGAGGCTTTACACATGTCTGTCCCTATTCGCCAATCCCCACGTCTTGCCGAGAAGGCTGCCGCTGCCGCCTTAATTGCCGAACGCGAAGCCTTTAAGGCGGCAATGGTTGCCCGTATCCGTGAACACACACACGGTCATGCGCAACGCCCGTGCCTTTGCCGACACGCAATACAGCAAGGACATTGCTGATGCCCGTGCGACACTGTCACAGGCATACGAATGCGCCATGCTATTGCCCAAGCGTCAACGCAAGACGATCCGTCGACCTGCCGTTGCCGAGTATAAGGAGGCCTGTGCCGCTGCTGCAGTTGTCTTGAATGCGACCATGGCATCTGCGCGTGCCCTTACTGTCACCTATGCGAATACGTTAGTGGACACTCATAAGATGTAATGGTTACAGGCTCCGCAACACAATGAATCCATCATACCCTACGAAGAAAAATAAAAAAGACAACAAAACGTCTTTTTTATTTTTCTTCGTAGGATAAGGAGGATATTTTTTATTCAGCCCAGTGTGCAAAAAAATTGAAGGCGAAATTATGCCAAGGAAAGGATAGGAGAAAACCACAGCGTTAGTATCCCCTTACAAGAATGGCGACTCCTTCCCCGATTATGATTCCCATCGATGCACCCATGATTCGCCAGGCGCCTGGTGCCCCCATCAAAGCGTCCAATCCCATGTCTTACACGTATGATGATGCTCACTACGAGGTTCCTCCCATGGCTCTCAGCTATGGAGCGCCCTGCATGGTAGAGGCGTCCTTCCCTAAAGGGACGATGGTGCGCTGGTACAAGACGGAGCAGACGTACGACCATATCACCGCGGTAGTACTGGAGACGGATGGCCGAATCAAGGACGTGACGCGTAATGTCATCTTCGACACGGTGAAGGAATGGATGGACAACCTGAATGGCGGCTGCTTCTATATCAATGGTCGCAACAGCATGGATGAGTCCATGCAGAAGAAGAAAACAGAGAAGGCGAATGTGTTGCGCGCAGCGCTCAAGGAAGAGCGCATATCATTCATGCTGCGAAAGAAGCTGGCGGCCTTGGATGAGAAAGCGCACGCTTCTGCTGCGGCTCGAGCGCAGAAACACATGGAACTGATGGTCCGTCGAAAGAATGCGGCTGCCATCAAAATTGCGGAAACCACCGTGCGTGCTCAACAGGCGCTGGATCGAAAGGCGCAAGAGCTGAAGAAGAAAGCGCACGCAATGTTGGCCAGTAAGACAGCGCGCATATCAGAGAAAATGGAAAAAATGTTGCAAGACAGCATGCACTGGAATAGGAACGTAGAACGGTACTATTCGATACAGCTTGAGAAGAAGAAAGCGAAAATAGTGGCGGAGGCCAAAGCGGCATTTGCGCAATAGAGGCTAGAAAATTATGTGTAAAAAGGAAAAAAGGAAAGAAGAAAGAAGAAAGAAGAAAGAAGAAA
>Ga0136641_1000247_pt1 | contig 22880 bp, 23 predicted proteins | sample EliLak1302023Y_FD_115312 | JGI IMG/M metagenome (GOLD analysis project Ga0136641, IMG submission 115312) | Freshwater microbial communities from Elizabeth Lake, Yosemite National Park, California, USA - 13020-23Y | ecosystem: Environmental > Aquatic > Freshwater > Lake ...
GCGTTAGTAAATCCTTCTCAGCAAGGAGATTTTGCCACTGGAGGTTTTGGTAGTATTGAAAAAGTTAGACTTTCTCTTGATGGCGTTAAAAAATTAACTGGTTTAAAAGAAAATATAATTTTTAAATCATTAATTGGTCGAGCATTACTAGAAACCGACAGTTTGCTAACAGAATCAGATTTAGATCAACTAAACAAATTTTGGCCTAATTTAGTTAAATGGGCAAGTGTTCCGGCCAATGCTAACTTTCCCGAAGCACAAGAAATTGAAAGACTTCGAGAGCCAATAACAAAGTGGCAAGCTAGTCAACAGCAATCTACCATCGACGGAAATTCTGCCGCTGTTCGTGATCGAGCTAACGCTTCTACGCAACCAGAAGAAGAACATCAACAAGGTGCTATTGTCAACGCACCTGTGACAGGATCTGCCGCTCTTAATCCGGCTAACGGTGGCGCCGACACTACTATTGCAAGTGGGCCAGAGACTGCCGCAGGCGGTGCTGGTGTAGTTTCTGCTCCGGAAAAGAAAACTATTCCTGATGCACAAGCAGTTACGGCTGCTGGTAATCATGTGCCAACTGGCACCAATGCTCAAAGCTATGCCGCTGTTAATCATACCGATGGCGCAATGTATCACGCCGATACTATTGGGCCAGGTAGTAAAGATAGTGGTACCGACCATCGTGTAGCAGAACTACAGAAACGATTAGGTATCAATCCTGCAACTGGTGTTTATGGTACTGCCGAAAAGAAAGCAGTTGAAGCATTACAACAAAAATATGGCATTAATGTAGACGGCAAATACGGCCCGGATACCAAAGCGGCTTTTGAAAAAGAAAAACAAACATACATTGCACCAAGTCCTAACGGTAATAAAAAAGGTGCTGGCGACCAACCAGTAACTTCAGGAGGAAATTCATCATTTCCTACAAATTCTGCCGATTCAGTCAAACCCCGCCCAACTGATCCATTACAAGCCCAAGCCTGGGATGCAAAATACGCAAACGGTTGGAATCCTGACGGATCAAGCAAACAATCAGGAACTGGTGATCAACCGCAATCTAAAGATCCAGCACGTCCGGGGTTAGATCCAAAAGGCAAGCCTGATGTTTACGATAAACAAAAACAGTTGGCTGAATTAGGTGCAAAAAATAAAGACGGTACTAAATTGAAAACAGACGGCGTCAGGGGTAACGACACTATAAAAGCTGAAAAAGAATTTGGCTATTTGATTATCGATCCTAAGACGACCATTAGTGTAAATGGCACAGTTCGACCAGTGAATCCAGCAGATATTAAAAGTATTCCAACTTGGATTAAGGCAGTAAAAGAAAAGAGAAAAACGATAGAAGAAGTTCCGTTAGCATACATGGATGTTGTCAAAAAACAATTATCGATGAAAGAATCTTATAATACAAACGGACAGCTAATGTATAACGAAGATCAAACTTTGGCACGTATTATACAATTATCAAGATAATCGAGTAAAATACTCACATTTCAAGCAAGATTTCTCTTGCTCTTATAAATAAAAGTGCGTACAATAACATGTATGCACTTTTTGTTTTATCAGGGTGATAGAACAATAATAGGCACAAAAGCAAACAAAGGCTAACAATAGGAGATATATTATGGCATCTTTGGCAGAAATACGAGCAAAACTAAAAGAAGCTGAGCAACGTGGCTCAGGAGAACGAACAGGCGGTGGTGATAACTCAATTTATCCGTTCTGGAATCTCAAAGAAGGTCAAGAAGCAACACTACGCTTCCTACCCGACGGCAATACAGACAATACTTTTTTCTGGGCTGAACGGGCAATGATCAAACTCCCATTCGCAGGGATCAAAGGCGAAAGCGAATCCAAACCAGTTATTGTACAAGTACCATGCGTGGAAATGTATGGCGACACTTGCCCGATTCTTTCGGAAGTACGTGCATGGTTTAAAGATCCAGCATTGGAAGATATGGGTCGTAAATATTGGAAGAAACGCAGTTACATTTTCCAAGGGTTCGTTGTAGAAGACGGTCTCAAAGAAGAAAAGCATCCAGAGAATCCAATTCGTCGATTCATTATCGGCCCACAGATTTTCACAAGTATTCGTGCGGCATTGGTCGATCCAGAATTGGAAGACTTGCCAACTGACTTCGTACATGGTTTGGACTATCGTATGAAGAAAGGCACTAAAGGCGGCTATGCTGACTACTCAACATCGAGTTGGGCACGTCGTGAACGTCCTTTGAGTGACGAAGAAAATGCGGCTATCAAACAACATGGCTTGTTTAACTTGTCTGATTTCTTACCTAAGAAGCCAGGTGAAGTTGAGTTGAAAGTTATGAAAGAAATGTTTGAAGCATCAGTTGATGGCGAACCATATGACATGGAACATTGGGGACAGTATTTCAAACCAGCAGGTATGAGCCAAGAAACTGGCGATCCTGTGAAGTCAACTCCTAAAGCAACTCCAGCACCTGCGGCAAAAGCAAGTGATGGAGATGACACACCTGCACCAGTAGCTAAGGCAATACCTGCCGCATCTACAGACGCAAGCGGCGATTCACGTGCCCAAGATATCTTGGCAATGATTCGCAATCGTCAGAAGTAAAAAATACGGCTTGGGCCTCTGCGACTTAGTCGTACGCCCGAGTCATCTATAGGAGAAAAATAATGGCAACAGTAAAATCAGTAAAGTCATTTGGTGACAAATTGACTAAGGTAAATGAGTCGTTTACAATTAATATGTACGACAATGGCTTCATGGTAGAAGCAGGTGGACGCAACAAGAAAGGCGATTATGTCAATGCCAAAATCTTGTGCAACACACTAGACGAAGTTGTTTCACTAGTACGCGAAGCATGTGAAATGGACAGGGACGTTTAATATGGCGACTAAAGCGTTCGATTTATCAAAGTTTAGAAAAACTTTGACCAAGTCAATCGACGGGCTTGGTGTTGGATTTAACGATCCTACAGATTGGGTCAGCACAGGTAATTTTACGCTTAACTATCTAATCAGCGGTGATTTTAACAAAGGTATTCCTTTGGGCAAGGTAACTGTGTTTGCGGGAGAATCTGGCGCAGGTAAATCATTTATCTGCTCAGGCAACCTAGTACGTAATGCACAAGCACAGGGCATTTATGTTATTTTAATTGATACAGAAAATGCGTTGGATGAAGCATGGCTACATGCACTTGGTGTAGATACTGGCGAAGACAAACTTCTTAAACTTAACATGGCAATGATTGATGATGTGGCTAAAACCATTCATGAATTCATGAAAGAGTACAAAGAAATGGCAGAACGTCCTAAAGTCTTATTTGTCATAGACTCATTGGGTATGTTGCTTACCCCTACTGACATTAACCAGTTCCAAGCTGGTGATATGAAAGGAGACATGGGCCGTAAACCTAAAGCACTTACAAGCCTTGTTCGTAACTGTGTAAACATGTTTGGTAGTTATAACGTAGGTATGGTTTGTACAAATCACACTTACGCAAGTCAAGATATGTTCGATCCAGACGACAAGATTAGTGGTGGACAAGGCTTTGTCTATGCGTCTAGTATCGTTGTTGCTATGAAAAAACTCAAACTCAAAGAGGATGAGGATGGCAATAAGGTATCAGATGTAATGGGTATTCGTGCTAGTTGTAAAATCATGAAGACTCGTTACAGCAAACCTTTTGAAACTGTACAAATTAAAATTCCATATGAAACAGGTATGAATCCTTATTCAGGAATGGTCGATATGTGCGAAAAAGCTGGCTTGTTAAAACAAGAAGGCAATCGACTCAAGTGGATTGATCCAGAGACTGGTGAAGAATTCAAATTCTACCGAAAAGAATGGAAAGATGATAAATTAGATATGATAATGGCAAAATTCCATATCAAACCTGAAATAACAACAACAACCATTCCAGAGGAGACGGACGAAAATGTTGAATGAAACACAAATTGCTGACGTGTGGGTACTGTTTAGTGAGTTTATCGATAAAAAGAATTTAGAAGCAGTAGCTGAACGCTACGTTGACCTATTAGCAGATTTTGGAACACACGATCGTGTTCTAGAAGGTGCAACCGGTGTCGACGGCATTCTAGATTCAGCAATTGAATACTACCTAGACGAAGAATCAGACGAAGACGAAGACGATTATAAAGAACTGGAATAATATACATGTGGTATTCTAAGATTAGCAAAGATATTTCTTTTATACCTGATGCTGTGGCTCATTTCGAAGCAGAACTGAACAATGCCCGGCAAGATGTGAAAATTGTTGGTAATATTGAACGGGCAAGCGCAAGTATGCCCGGTATAGTAGAGGAAAGATTTTCACAATTACAAGAAATCGAAGCTATCTTAGAATATCTTAACATTGAATTAAGAAGGCTCCGCAGTCAACACTTTAGAAAATATCTTGAGAACTATCAACGAGCACTTTCGTCAAAAGATTGTGAAAAATACGTAGATGGTGAATCGGATGTTGTTGACTTTGAAAAAATTATCAACGAGTTCGCTCTGCTTAGAAACAAATGGCTTGGCATCACCAAGGCATTGGACATCAAGCAATGGCAGTTATCAAACGTGATTAAACTTCGTACCGCTGGTATGGAAGACGCTACACTTTAATCAGATCAATCTTCCCAAAAGGTGCTTAGGCACCTTTAAATATTTATAGAGGTTGACTTTCATGACCTGCTACTGTATACTAATACTATGACGACTATTGATAAACTTCTAACTACGATTAATGATTACGGATTTGATAAATTTTCGGATCAGGTTAATCGAAAAGATTTAAAGGTACTAAAAAGTCTTAGTGCCAGTGTATGTTTGCCAGGTTTTATCACAGAAAATCAAGGTAAGCTATTGTACAAAATTTTATGCGAACATAAAACACATTTTCGACCAGCAGAAAACAATATATTAGAAATTTTAGAATCTAATATTTGGTCAAAATCTTTTAGAGTCGTTGAAAATATTAGAAAAATGTTTTTAACAAAAAACATAGAAGAAGAACTGGTGATAGCTGTAGAATTTACCCATAATACTCGCATACGTGACCTGCTACACAAACTATCCACTGGAGAAGTTGGTCAAATTGCAAAAATATCTAGTAACCGCTGGCACTATGCCTTGACCGAAAAGCATATAGTGTGTCTGATCGAAGCACTAAAACCTTACCGGTTTGAGATAGACCAAAAAATCACGAATTTTTACGAAATTATCAAAAAATACGAAATTTCCGAGATCAAGGCAAACTACACATTTGAAGAAAAATTGCCTGAAAACATGAAAAATCGGTTAGAAGAAGAATGTGGCACTATGTCACTTATGACGGAATCTATTGTCCAAGACCGAAGTATACGCTACCAGTATTTTGTGAAAAATTCACCGAAAAAATACGGAAATTTGTCAGATTTGATTACTCATAGATCTAGCACAAAACTTTGGATTAATAGTAATTTGCATAATTTGGCAGAATTGGTAGCAGTATTAAAAACATTAGATCGATTGCCAATACTAGTGGTATTTGATTCTAACAACAGTAATGACTATGTGAAAAATCTCCAGAATTTTTCGGAATCTATGGAAAAAAATGGGATAACTGATAACGTTGGAATTTATTTTAGACTTGAAAATACCGACAGTGGTAAAGAGTTTAATAACTTTATTAAAGACAAAAATTACAATAGTCCACTGGATTCTAGCACACAAGTGGCATGTGTGCAAACTGGAAAATTACCGAAATTTTTCCTAAAAGATTGCGATTGGGCACCGAAAAGTGTTATAGTGTTAGGTACTAGTTTGCGTCATAGTAAGACAGCAGTCTACAGTAATAGATGCGATTTAATCATCAGTCACGCAGAAAAAGAAAGTATAATAGAGGCAAAAGCTAACACATGGCGATCGTAAAATTAGTCATAAAAGATGAGGTCAATATCAAGATAGAAGGTCTTGAATTAGATGCGCGGAAGAAATTAGCAAACGCATTTAAATTTTTTGCACCTTACGCTCGATACCATCCTGCATACAAATTAGGTCGCTGGGATGGTACTGTAAGTCTATTTGGACTCGGTGGTAACGGCTATTTGAACCAATTAGAAAAAGTCATGCAAATACTAACTGGCATGGGAATTTCGCTGGAAGAAGTAGAAGATTTACGAAGCCCGATTAAATTAAAATTCCCAGAAGTCACTGAAGATTTCTGGGGAGAACGTTGTTGGCCCGAAGGTCATCAACAGGCAGGACAACCAATTAAGTTGCGTGATTATCAATTAGATGTAATTAACAATTTTCTTAAAAATCCCCAGGCATTGCAGGAAGTTGCAACTGGCGCGGGTAAGACAATTATCACTGCAACCTTGAGCAGACTATGCGAAACATTTGGTCGTACAATTACAATCGTACCTAATAAAAGTCTAGTGGAACAAACAGAAGAGGATTTTATTAATTGTGGTTTAGATGTAGGAGTGTATTATGGCGACAGGAAGGACCTTAATAAAACGCATACAATTTGCACGTGGCAGAGCCTTAATATACTGGATAAGAAATCAAAAAATCAGGAACATGATATTGTAACACTTGCAGAATTCCTTGACGGCGTCAAGACCGTAATTGTTGACGAAGTACACATGGCCAAAGCCGAGGTACTAAAGAATTTACTCACACAGAACTTATGCAATGCACCAATACGCTGGGGACTAACGGGAACCGTACCCAAGGAAGCACACGAATTTGAAGCTATCTTTGCAAGCCTTGGCCCAGTAATACACAGCATACAAGCACACGAGTTACAAACTAAAGGTGTGCTAAGTGATTGCCATGTTAAAGTAGTCCAATTAATGGATTTAAAAGAATTCGGCAGTTATCCAGAAGAATTAAAATATCTTGTCACTGACGAAGACAGGATGATTTATATCAGTAATTTAATAAAACAAATCGCACTAACAGGCAACACATTAGTTCTAGTTAATAGAATTGATTCAGGCAAATTTTTAATAAACGAAATACCAGAGGCTGTGTTTATCTCGGGCGAGGTTAAAACTAAAGACCGGAAAGAAGAATATGATGAAATTAAAACAAGTGATAACAAGATTATTGTGGCGACTTTTGGTGTGGCCGCTGTTGGTATTAATATCCCTAGGATTTTTAATATGGTTCTTCTTGAGCCCGGAAAGAGCTTTGTCCGAGTTATACAGAGTATTGGGCGAGGCATTAGAAAAGCAGAAGATAAAGACTTTGTCCAAATCTGGGACATTACCTCCACATGTAAGTATGCCAAGCGGCATCTTACAGAAAGAAAGAAATTTTACAAGGAAGCCAAATATCCGTTTGCGTTAGAAAAAACGGACTGGTCTAAATAAGGAATTATGCAAATATTAACGTTAGAAAATAAAACATTTTTACTGGATAATCTCCCAGACGAAGTAGATGAAGATTGCAGATTTGCTGTGTTAGATAACAGTGATCCAAAAGAGCCTGATTTCTTTTTTATGCCATTGATATTTTTAGAGTCATTTAATGCACCAGCAATGGTTCTTAATATAGGCGGCCAACAAGTTACTATGCCAATAGATTGGCACATAGCGGTAGGGGATAGTTCAAGTGGTTGTGATATTGAAATATTGCCGTTAACTAGTTTAAATGATAGGGGATTCGAAGCATTAGTGTTTAATCCACTAAGCAGTTTCAGAGTAGAATTTAAGAAAATTGAAATTGTAAATTTTTATAATGATGTTAAATGGTATTTTCCAAAGATGAAAAATAATCAATTGTTAGCAACTCCGTTATCCAACGGAGTCAAACCAGATTGTGCTTATTTTGTCAAGGAAATTAGTAGACAAAGTGAAATAATTGAGTTGAGTAAAATATTATGACATTAAAAGTAGCCTATTTTCAACCTATTATACTAGCCATTGATAATGTTCCAGCAGTTGAATTTAGTAAAATTTATAGTCTTGCAGAAAATTTGCATCAGCATCCTGAACTAAATGACAGCAACGATCCGTTGATTAGTATTCGCGGTGGACAGCAAATACAAGTATATCCTAATCAATTAGCATTAGATGTTCAATGGTTAATCAATTGGTTAGAAAGTATTTGTCAAGGTTATATGGAAATTATTTCTGGACAAAGTGGCACTGAAGATTTAAAATTATGTAAACCTAAAGTTACCAGCATTTGGACTATTAGGCAATATGAGGGAGATTATCAAGAAATGCACAGTCATCCCCGGGGACATATTAGCGGAAATATTTATATCAGCGCACCCGAGTTAGCAGTTGGTAGTAAACCTAGCGACGGGCAAGTTTTATTTAGAATGCCCCAAAGTAAAGATGTGAGTAAATTTATCATGAATGATATTTGGAAATATAGCCCAGCAGAAGGCACAGTTATTGTATTCCCTAGTCATCTTCCGCATACGGTTTATCCATGGAAAGGTGCCGGACATCGCACAGTAATGGCATTCGATGCTGTAATTATACCTAAGGATGGATAATGGGAAATCTTAAACCGGGCATAACCCTTATACACGAACGAGTAGATAATGTAGTATATACTAGAGAATTTGGAGCAGATCCTATGACTAGAAAAGTAACAGGCTGGGATTATAATAAGGACGATCCAAAATTTGATCCTCGCACTGACGATGGCAGACCGTTACACGATCACATAACGGACAGTAAACTTTGGGGCGAAATTCGCCGAGAGGCAAAGACCAATATTACTTTACAAAAGGCATTAGATCGTGCTATAATGATATATCGTTTAAGTAAAGACAAACCAGAATGAGTGAAAAAGTTGAATTAAAAGAAAAGATTTTAGCGGTCGATCAAAATGTTCGAGAGCTGTGGGATGCCATGGATACTGAACAACAGAAGAGTCTAAAAAGTGAATTTTTTATTTTAAATAGATATATTAGCAGTGCCAAAGGTGCTACAAGACAGCAACAAGAACACTTTGTATTAACTGTTAATGAGTACTTTAATAAGAATTGGAACCTGTTACAAAAGCATCCTAAGCTCTTATGGCAACTACTGTGTATGTGTAGTTATGATGGTAAAACTAAATTTTATCATGAATGGATGGGTTTTAAAAAGAAAACAGGCAACAGTAAAAAATCAAAGTTTTTAATGGAGCTGTATCCTAGTAGGAAACTAGACGAATGCGATTTACTTGCCAACTTGATGTCAGAAAAAGAAATCATTGAACTAGCACTTGAATACGGTATGGATGAATCGACTGTTAAGAAACAATTAAGATGATCGTAGATGTAGCTACATATACCTGTCAGTATTGCGGCAATAAGTTTCAAAAAGAAAAAACACTTGCCGTGCATTTGTGTGAACAAAAACGTAGGGCATTGGCTAAAACAGAAAAACATGTAGTACTTGGCTATGATACCTATAACAGATTTTATCGCAGAACTCAGAATTCTAAACAAGACAAAACTTATGACGACTTTGCAAAAAGTCCTTACTATAATGCTTTTGTTAAGTTTGGCAGTTTTGTTAGTAATGTTAATCCCTTATACCCAGACAGATTTATTGACTATGTTGTTACTTCGGGGGTTAAACTAGACCACTGGTGTAGAGATGAATTATATGAAAAATACGTGTTGGATTTAATTAAATCAGAACAAGTAGAAACTGCACTGCAACGTAGTATTGGACATATGATGACTTGGGCAGATGAACACAATGCGCAATGGAGCCATTATTTTAATTATGTCAGTCTAAGTCGTGCTAGTTTTGACATACGAGACGGCAAGATAAGTCCGTGGGTTTTGCTAAACTGTACGAGCGGAAAAACAATGCTAAGTAAATTTAGCGATGAACAACTAGCCAGTATAGGAACTGTTATTGATCCTCAGTTTTGGATACGTAAATTTAAACAACATCCTGCTGATATAGTATTTGTTCGGCAAGTTATTAAGGAATCGGGTTTATGAAAACTAGAGTATTACAAGACGGCAGGATTGTTGAAGAATTAGATGTTGCTAGACAACTATGGATTAAAACTCGATGCCCTGATAAATGGTTATTAATAGATATGGAAACTGGTGAACAATACAAAGGCCGCTCAACAGAGGGTACCCAGCAATGGGAAAAGATTAATGCTATCGAATGGAAAAGAGTGGAATTCTAATGCCAGATATTGATATAGACTTTTTAGATCGCACAGATGCTTTAAATATTTTAAAGCATATACCTGCGGCTATTGAAGATAATGGAACTTTTAAAAAGCACAATACTGGCGTATATTGTACGTCTATTCCATATAATCCAATTACAGGCATGAGCACTGTGGATTATAAAGCGGCAGAAGAACGTGGTTATTTTAAGATTGATTTTTTAAATGTAGGAATTTATAAAGGCGTAAGAAGCGAAGAGCACCTTAAACAACTTATGGAGACTGAACCATTATGGGATCTACTGGAGCAAGACGACTTTACCCAATTGCTATTCCATGTGAATGGGCATGGGTCTATTCTGAGACAAAGCAAGCCAAGATCTATAGAGCAGTTGGCCGCGGTACTGGCAATGATTCGACCCGCGAAACGTTATCTGATTGGAAAAGATTGGACCACAGTGATGACGGAAGTTTGGACTAAACCAACCAACGATGAATATTTCTTTAAGAAAGCACATGCAGTAGCTTATGCTATGGCAGTGGTAGTACAGATGAATTTAATATGCGAAGGTATTAGTTACGAGTATGCTTAACGTACTCTACGTACTAATTGTACACTTTTACGTTTTACACGTTTCATTGTTAAGTTCATTAGATTTACAACTGGACCTAGTATGATTCGTACATCTTTACTGTTGAATGTTTTCACAGCATATTGAAAGGGTGATATTTGTACCCTACAAAAGATGTTGATAGGAAATTGTCGGTTACTTTCCCACCACCAAGTTTCTCCTATCTGTAGGAAATTAGCTTTTTCTTCGGGTGTTTTAATAGCGTTTAAGTCATAGAAACTAGTAACATATTGATCTTGATTGATCACTATGCCAACGTATTCTTGTTCCCCGTAGTTAATTACACTGATAAAAGGTAGGTTTTGTGTTATGTCGTCTCTTAATTTTGCCATAAATACTTGTAAGGGGTCTTTGTCCAAATGCGTAAAATTTCAAGTTATTTATACTCTAATAGAATTGAACTATTAGCCGATTTGGCAGGATTTTCAGTGGAGAACCGAACCGTGTATCAAAGAACAGTTAGAATTTATAAGGGCGTTGATAACGTTCTAGAGTTTGACATTAAAAATGCCGACCAAAAAAGATTAGAGTTAAGCACTAGTCCTAGTATCACTGCTATCAGATTAAATGTCATGGATTACGAAGGTAATAAATTACCTAACAGTCCTTACACTGTAAGCCCTAGTGCTATCAAAGGAATCGCTACAGTTACGATACCGTCAACAGATTTATCTAATATTGACCATCAATTTTTAAAATATAGCGTAACTGCTACAAAAAGCGGTGTAGCTAATCCTATCGTATTATATGCCGATACACAATTTGGTGCGCTGGGAACCATAGAAGTTGTGGGTAGTGCAACGCCTACAGCACGAAGTGTACAAGTATTAGATTCTTTTACTGCTGATTTATCATATAGCAGTCTTATTAATGAATACTTGCACAGTAGCCCTGCACTAATCAAATATTATGAAGCTATTCCTACTACTAGTGCCAAATTAGATTTTGTGTTGAATAGTTTAACCGGTACTGTAATTATAGAAGCAACTGCCGATGCTACCATCAGTAGTGAAAGTTTTCCGGCTAATGGCAACCCAACTTACAATCCAGACGGTACACTTGCCGCAGTCCGAAGAGGTACTGTAATTGATACATTTACTGTTAGTTCAAGTACAACTTCATTATCAAAAACTTACACAGGATTGAGTGGATACACTTATATTCGAGTAAGTTTCTTAAGATCTAGTACCGCAGTAAACGGTACATGGATGCCTGGAACTGGTAATATTAAATCGGTTACTATAACGGCTCCTGCACCATAATACTTGCTTTTTATTAATTAAAGTGTTATACTACTCTATATGAGTATAATCACGGATACATTAACAAACTTTTTACCTGCAAAACGGAAAGTAACTCCTAGCGGTTGGATAAGTTTCAATGCTGTATGCTGTACAGATGATAGAGGCCGTGGCGGATTTATTGTCAATCAAGGCGATGCAGTAAGTTATCACTGTTTTAATTGTGGATTCAAATGTAGTTGGCAACCTGGCAGACATATCAGCCAAAAAATGAATAAATTCATGCGGGACTTAAACATTCCTGATGACATTATTAGCCAACTAAGATTAGAAGCACTTAAATTTGAAGACAGCGGCAATGTTGAAATACGCAATATCATTCCTAAATTTGATGAACGTGCATTGCCTATGGATAGTGTTCCTATTGCAGACCTGTTGAACGATCCTCCGGAAAAACTAATACCAGTGCTAGAGTACATGGTTAATAGAAAAGTTTTCCCAGAAGATTTTCCTTTCTACTGGACTCCAAAAGTAGGATTTAGCAATAGACTTATTGTTCCGTTTTTATTTGAAAATAAGATTGTTGGGTATACTGCCCGTACAATTAACGCTGAAGCAAATCCAAAATACCTAAGTGAGCAACAGCCCGGATATGTGTTCAATCTAGACAATCAACGGAATAATCGTGAACTCGTAATAGTAGCAGAAGGTCCGTTTGATGCGATAAGTATTGACGGATGCGCTTTACTAGGCGCTGAAATTAAAGACAGTCAAAATTGGTTGCTTAAACAACTAAACAAAGAGATTGTCTTGGTACCAGACAAGGATAAAGCAGGCAAACAAACATTGGATCAGGCAGTAGAACTAGGATGGTCCATCAGCATGCCTGATTGGCCGGAAGGTGTTAAGGATATCAACGATGCTATAATCAAACTAGGAAAGTTAGCGACACTATACCTAATTATACAAGCTAAAGAATCAAACAGTCTTAAAATACAATTAAAAGCAAAGAAATGGTTTAAGGAGATGGAATGAAATTTATAAATTTTTTATTGTATCCTTATTTTGCGATAAGAGATCACTTGCGTTTTAAAAAGCGTTTAAAAGAATTGAGAGAACGGGATCCGTTCATTTACAAATGATCAGTTGGGGAATAAGCGCCAATAGTCACGATGCGGCAATAGCTGTATTTGTCGACGAAAAATTAGTATTTGCTAGTCATAGCGAGCGTTACAGCGGCGTTAAAAACGACCGTGACTTGTGCCAAGAATTGGTTGCAGATGCTAAAAAGTTTGGCTATCCAGAAAAAGTATACTGGTATGAAAAACCATTTAAGAAAACATTAAGACAGTTTTTTGCCGGGCAAGGCTGGAAAGGTCGAGACAACGATATCGAAATCTATATGGCTCGATATGAAATTTTTGCGCCTATTGAATATGTAGATCATCATCATAGTCATGCCGCAGGCGGATACTATACCAGCGGATTTGACAATGCGTGTGTAGTAGTTGTAGATGCAATTGGAGAATTTGAAACATTCACTATTTGGGAAGGAAAAGGCACTAAACTTAAAAAACGATTTAGTAAAAGTTATCCATACAGCATGGGATTATTTTATAGTGCCATGACACAACGAGTGGGGTTGAAACCCAATGAAGACGAATATATTTTAATGGGCATGGCCGCATATGGCGATGCCAATAAACATATAGATCGTATGTATAAAGATTTCTTTAAAGGGCGGTATGACAGTTTTAAAATGAAAAGAAATCTTCATAGGGGTTGTATGGACTGGGCCCCCGAGTTAATAATTAAAGATAGTTTTGACATTGCGGCCGCAGTTCAGTGTATATATGAAGATTGGCTTGATGATATATTGGTCAAGGCAAGAATGTTAGTGAACAGTGATAACTTAATATTGATGGGCGGTTGTGCCTTAAACTGTAGTGCTAATAGACTAACTGGAGACTACTACAATAAAACATGGATCATGCCTAATCCAGGAGATGCTGGCAGTTCTATAGGTGCGGTATTGGCCAAGAATCCCGAATGGCGCATGACTCAGAACGAATTTACTCCATTCTTGGGATATGACATGAGCCATCGTACTAGCAACACAGAAATTGTAGAATATATTACACAAAATAAAATATGTGGAGTTGCAAGAGGCCGCGCAGAATTTGGGCCAAGAGCATTAGGCAACAGAAGTCTGCTGGCGGATCCACGCGGCACTGATATAAAGGATCAAGTAAATGCAATCAAACAACGACAAGAATTTAGACCTTTTGCTCCAGCAATACTCGAAGAGCATGTTGACATGTATTTTGATATGCCTCGCGGTTGGAATACTAGTAGGTTTATGCAAGTGGTCGCTCGTTGTAGGCATCCTCAGCTTTATCCTGCTATCGTTCATTGTGATGGAACTTCACGTGTACAAACTGTACCAAACGATGGAAGCCCGTTTAGACAACTATTAGAATTATGGTACAAAGAAACTGGTTGCCCAATGTTACTTAACACCAGTCTGAATATCAAAGGCAAGCCCATGGTTAACAACCATGCAGATTCCAAAAACTTTGAACGCCATTATGGTGTTAAAGTGTTTAACTAGAGTGTATAATAAAGTATGAGTGAAAAACAAGAAAAGGCAAGGCAGAACGTTGATTATGGATATGATATTCAGCGTGTATATTTAGAGATGATGTTGGCAGATGCAGGCACTTTTGTGCGTTGCCAATCTATTTTTGACAGCAAACTATTTGATAGACGACTGCAAGATGCGGCAGAATTCCTTACAAGATATGTGAGTGACAACAATGTATTACCTACGCCTGACATCATTAATGCGGCGACTGGTAGCACATTAAAGGCCGCCCAAGATCTACGTGAAGAACATTTCGAATGGCTGATGAATGACTTTGAAACGTTTACTAGACACAAAGGTCTCGAACGTGCTATTTTAGAAAGCGCAGATTTACTTGAAAAAGGTGAGTACGGCCCAGTAGAAGAAAAAATCAAACAAGCAGTACAAATTGGTTTGCAACGAGATATGGGCACAGATTATTTTAAAGATCCTCGTTCACGTTTGATGGCAATTAAAGATAAAAATGGGCAAATTTCCACAGGCTGGAAAAGCATTGATGACAAACTGTTTGGAGGATTCAATCGTGGTGAGCTTAATATTTGGGCTGGCGGCTCTGGTGCTGGTAAATCGCTATTCTTGGCTAATCTCGGAGTAAACTATGCATTATCCGGACTTAATGTAATCTACTTGACGCTTGAGTTGAGCGAAGAACTTGTTAGTATGCGTGTAGATGCGATGGTGACTGGAATTCCGACCAGGGAGATTTTTAAACAGATCGACGATGTTGAAATGAAGGTTAAAATGATTGGTAAGAAGTCCGGACAGTTCCAAGTCAAGTACATGCCATCAGGTAAGACTGCCAATGACATTCGTGCATATTTGAAAGAGTATGAAATTAAGATGGGCCGTAAAGTTGACGTATTGCTAGTTGACTATATGGACTTGTTGATGCCTTTGAGCAAGCGTATCAGTGCTGAAAACTTGTTTGTCAAGGACAAGTATGTGAGTGAAGAGTTGCGAAATCTTGCAGTAGAAAAGAACTGTGTATTTGTTACAGCGGCACAGCTAAATCGCGGAGCAGTTGAAGAAGTAGAGTTTGATCATAGCCATATCTCGGGCGGATTGAGTAAGATACAGACAGCGGATAATGTGTTTGGTATCTTTACAAGTCGTGCTATGCGTGAGCGTGGTCGCTATCAAATCCAGTTGATGAAAACTCGTAGTTCAAGCGGCGTTGGTATGAAAATTGACTTGGATTTTAATGTAGACACGCTACGCATTAGTGATCTAAGCGAAGACGAATATAATAATCCAAGTCAAAGTGCAGGTAGTACGCTTTTGAACAGTATCAAGCAAAAATCTATAGTTACGGCGGCCGGCGAATCTTATACAGATCCTACATCGGGCGCTCCTGCACCCAAAGTAACAGCTCATGTAGAAAGCAGTAAATTGCGTGAATTATTGAATAAAATTCCGGGCGATTCCGACGATTTCTAACTAAATACATGCAAGAGTATTTTATATAAATACATAAAGAGAGATTACAAATGAAATCAACAAACGACGTTCTACGCAAATATTTAGATATCTTAAATGAAGCAGAAATTCCTGCTACTCCTGCGCCAACAGATCCTGCACAATTAGATGCTCCAGCCACTGATAGTAGTGGTAAAATGGATCCAATAGAATCAGCGGCTGGCAAAGTTATTAATGCTGTTAAGGATTTTCAAAAAATAATTAGCTCAGTATCTGGCAAATTTCCAGCGAATGCGCCAGAGCGAAGAATACAAACAAACGGCATGATCGATCCGCCAACCTTGGCTGCAATATACTCACACGGTGGCCGTGGGCTTTCTGGATCTGCTGAATTACAAAAAAGTTTAACAACTCCGTCGGATGCAGATTCCACTACAATGAACGAGGATGACATGGCCGGTACTATTGCGCCGACTGAAACTCCTACACCAGTTCCAATGACAGAAACTATTCAAGATACGATACGCCGCAAAGCCGCATTGCACGAAGGTTATGCTTGTGGTTTAATGGCTGAATCGCATCATAATTGCACACACCCAGAAGGCTCGCATGAACACTTACACTATATGCATGGTTACAGCAAAGGGCTTGCCGAATGCACCGGTGTATGGAGTCCAAAAGGTACTTACTAAAATAAAAACCCGCATTAAGCGGGTTTTTTATTGATATGTTAGTCTGATTGCGACGGTATCTACAATAGCCACATCATTACCCGGATACTGAGGATGCGGGCCCAGTTGAAAATAAATGCTAAAATTACTACTAGTAAAATTGCCAGCGATTCCCCAAATTTCGGTAGTAGAACCGTAAGTTAACAAATTTGGTAAACCACCGCTTCCTAATGCCAAGTTATCGTAAGTCGTACCTGATATTACCGGTTGCAATACATAATCTGTAATTCTGCCTAATCTACGTACTTGTACCATAATTTCCATACCTACCAACGTAGTAAATGTTGGGATAGTGAATCCCGAAAGCACTAGGGTATCGGACATTATTGTAACTGCGGCTGTGTCGTGTATACTGATTCTTCGCAGATGTTTTTTAGTTGCTATTGGAAACCTGAGATTTAAAATATCGTTATCAGTATCAAACCATGTGGTATTAACACCATTTGGGTCGATGTTATAATTAATAGTTGACGGGTATAGCCAGTTTGTGGTTTGGGTGCTCATACGTTATTTATAGGTAAATACATAGTAAAGGGACGAATTTGTAGCCCCGCGGATAAGGATTAAAAATGCCAGTACAGATTAAATTACGAAGAGATACGGCAGCTAATTGGCTTTCGGTAAACCCTATTTTGGCCGCAGGCGAGCCAGGTTTAGAAACTGATACACGTAAAATTAAATATGGCGATGGAACTAAAACTTGGAGTGCATTAGGGTACGCAATTACCCAAGCTGATGCTGGGTCTCTAACTGGAACGACCCTTCCTAGTAACATAACAGCCAGTAGTTTAACCAGTGTTGGAGTTCTTACCGATTTAACAGTTACAAACTATATTAACGGCAGTATTACAGGTTCATCACGTCAAGTTGATAATGGATTTTATACAAATAGTTCTTTCTTTCTTGGCAGTACAACTATTGCTGTAAATAGGATTAGCGGCGCACAAAATTTAACTGGAATTGCGATTGACGGTAATTCAGGCAGTGCTACTAAACTAGCTACACCGAGAAACATAAACGGCGTGGCATTTGATGGAACTGCCGCTATCACTGTGCCGGCGGCTGCTGGAACATTGACCGGAGATACATTGGCTAGCAATGTATTAACTTCAAGTTTAACCAGTGTTGGTACATTAATAGCAGTTGCAACCAGTGGAATTATTTCAACTACTAACATAACAAACACAAACAATAACAATGCAAGCTCGGGATCTATTACAACTGCTGGCGGCGTGGCGATCACGAAAGATTTATACGTTGGTCAAAATGCTTATATTATAGGCAATTTAACAGTTACTGGAAATATAACAGACACGGCTGGAAATGTTATTGTACAAGCGGGTAACTTAACAGTTTCAGGCAAAGCAACTGTTGGCGGAGTAAATACTAGATCGTTTTCAATAGCCATGGCAGCGGCCTTGTCCTAACGATAAATAGAAGATAATGGAGAATTAAATGGCAAAGAGTCAAATTAGACAATACGTTTTTACACCAAGTACAAACACAAGCGCACCTTTCAACGGTACGATTAAAATACCGGGCAAATACGATTTAAGCCAGCTATTGTTAATTACTAACAGTACTAAAAACGCAATCATTTATAATTTTGCAGATTCTACGTATTCCGGTACAACTATCAGTTTTAGCCGCACCAATGATGCTGTAAATTTTCCAACAGCACTAGACAATAGCGACGGTGTAACAACTATCACATTAACTAGTGTCGATACACAGTTTGCAACTACTGGCATGTTGGCTAGCGACCAGTTACAAATATTATATGAAAAGCCATATATGGATGTTCGTATGCCAGAAATTGGTACAGATGCGTTTGAACGTACTCGTGTATCTAATCCCCAGTCAATGCTTGACGCTGACTTTGAGTACGGGCTACAGCCTACTAAGTGGTTAACTTATGACCTAATGCGCGGCTATCCAAGTATATATGAAGTACCGGGCACAGATCAAACCGTACTTAGTGTAGTTACTGATGCTAGTGCAGGTACAGGCGGAGTGGGTGAAAGTTTAATCACTGTTACCATCAGCGGTGTATTCGGTAGTGCATGGGTGGTAGGCGGCCCAATTACTATTAAAGGTTATCTAAATACTGTATCAGGATTCAGCCGCGCTGAAGGAACATTCTTAATCAACAGTATCAGTAGCAGTACATTAACATATTATGCCAAAGCCAAAGTAGGCACAAACAACGGCGACGTGTTGTCTACAATTTACACACAATTACGTCAAGGCGGATTTTACACAGGAGCCCAAATTGGTACTCCAACGTTTACATACGGTAATCCTCCAACACCTGGCTCAAGTTCAAGTGCTACTATTGCCACAGCAACTACAACATTCACTGGTACGATATCAGCTGGTACCACTGCATTAACAACCAGTGGCGGTACACCAACTGCTGGTATGGTACTAAGCGGTGGTAATATTGTTGCAGGTACATATATTGTTTCAGGTAGTGGTACAAGTTGGGTTGTAAGCACAATACAAACTATCACAACAACTTCTACCACGTTAACGGCTACAACTAATACTTTAACTGCTGGCGGTACAAGTAGTGGTCTGGCAGTTGGTCAAGTAATCAGCGGTGCAGGTATTTTAACCGGTACTACTATTATTTCTGTTACAAGTCCATTTACGGGCGCAGGGGGTAATGGCACATACGCTGTGAACAATGCTCAAACAGTAGCAAGTCCTGTTGCTATTACAGGGTCAACAGGCCTTGGTACAATCACCATCACATTTGCAACTAATCATGGATTTGTGCCAGGCGATACAATTATTACACAAATTCTCAGTGATACTCTTGGCAATAACCATGCAGTAGCGCAAGGTCCGTTCTTTGTTGAAACAGTTCCAAGTTTAACCAGTTTAACATATACAGCACGTAGCAGTAACATAATTACCGGCACTATCACTGGATTGGTATATGCTCGTCCAGATGCATTTTATCAACACAGACCGTTTGACGGCGGAGTTATTCTAGGTACAGGCAGTCCAAGTCATGGATCGATGGCTGTGCGTATGAGTAAGAAGTATATTCGTTATCAATCTGGTAAAGCTATAAATTACAATACAGGTGCATTATTTGCCCCCAATTATGATATTCGTTCCGTAGTAGCTTCGGGTACGGTAGCAACTGCTATCACCCAAGCGACTAACGGTACAACTACTCTAAGTTCAACACAAATTACGTTGGCAGTGGGTGGAAATCTAGCCAGCGTATTACAAAACATGATAGTTACTGGTACAGGCATTCCTGTTGGAACTTATGTTGTTAATATCAGCAGTACCACATTAACTTTGAATCAAGCTACTATTGCTGTTATTAACACAGCAACAAACTTGACATTTACTCCAAGTATACTAATTGGAACAGACGACATTGATCACGGTTGTCAAGCAGGTGCTGTTGTCATTATAAACGGTGTGACTACCAGTGGATTTAACGGAACATATACAGTAGGAGCTATTGTTGACGAGCGTATTTTAATTGTACCAGTTATAGGTACACTAGGTGCTACTACTGGTGCTATTGGCACTCCTTGTATATTAAGTATCTATCAGTGGAATGGTTCTACAGTTCGTGCTGGTACATTTGACGAACAAAATGGAACTTTCTGGCAATATGATGGACAAATTATTGCTATTGGGCGTCGTAGTTCAACATTCCAATTGGCAGGTACGGTATCCATTACACCCGATTCAAACTCAGTTGTAGGTGCTAATAGCCGTTATACCAGTCAATTGATTGCGGGAGATCGTGTAGTCATTAAGGGCATGACTCATGTGATTAGCCAAGTGGTTAGCGATACCCAATTATATATAACACCAGATTATCGTGGCGCAACTAGTGGTAGTGGTGTTAAGATGGTTAAAATACAAGATTATATTATTCCACAAAGCAAATGGAATACAGACCGTTGCGACGGTAGTGGCAATGTTTATAATCCAAGCGGATACAACATTGACATAAGCAAAATGCAGATGATTGGCCTACAATGGACTTGGTATGGTGCTGGATTTACAGACTGGATGATGCGTGGCCCAGACGGCAAATATATTACTGTGCACCGCCTACGCGGTAATAACATAAACAAAGAAGCTTACATGCGTTCTGGAAACCAACCGGTTCGCTATGAGATTGTAAACGAATCTGCCCGCACATCGTTAACAAGTGCCGCGCTTGCAGGCGATACTTCATTAACAGTTGTTGATACTAGTTTTTTCCCAACTACTGGTACAGTATATGTTGACAACGAAATTATTGCCTATACTGGTAAAACACTAACAACGCTTACCGGATGCACTCGATCTGCACCGTTAACACAATTTAATGCTGGATTGACCCGTAGCTTTACAGCTGGTGTTGCCGCAGGACATGCTATCAGTACTGGTGTTATTTTAATTGGCCAAACAGCAACTCCAAGTATCAGCCATTGGGGATCAGCGTTTCTTACAGACGGCGGTTTTGATCAAGATCGTGGTTACATCTTTAACTACCAAGCTACCAACGTAGCGATCAACACCAAAAAGACCACAGCGTTTGCTATTCGCCTGGCACCTAGCGTTTCAAACGCTATTATTGGTGACTTGGGTGTACGTGAACTTATTAACCGTGCGCAGTTGTTATTACAGTCTATTGAAATTACAGCAGGCGGTACAACTAACAGTAATTCAGCCTTGGTCATTGAAGCGATTTTAAATCCAAGTAACTATCCCGTCAATGTGGCCAACATCTCATGGAACAGTTTGAGTAGTACAGCATTGCCAACTGGACAACCAAGTTTCAGTCAGATTGCCAACGGTACTAGTATCACATTCCAAGGTTCAGCAAGCAACACAACAAGCAACACACTTGCAGCCTATGTTAACACCAACTATAACAGCGTAACAGTATTGCCCATAGCAAGCATAGTGGGTGTACAAGTAGGTGATGACGTTTATGTTCCGTCAGCTCCGGCAGCTATCTACGGTGCTACTAAAATTACAAGTATTATTTCAAATGCTACATTTACCGCAACATTGCCAACTAGTGTAAGTGCTGGTGTTACGGCCAGTGCAAGTACAGGTACTATCTCGGGTACAACATTTACTCCAAGCGGCACACTTGGTGGCACATTTATAACAGGCATGGTGTTAACTGGAACAAGTGTAGTATCCAACACTTTCATCATTGGCCCTGGTACCACAGCAGGTACTTACTTTGTTAATCAAGGCCAAACAGTTACGGCTACAGCAATTACAGGTACTCCGTATGTATTAACAGTGTCTGCATTGACAACTGGTACAGTTGTTCCAAGTCAGGCCTTGTCAGGAGGTACAGTAACAGCTGGTACTGGTATTATTGCTTATGGTACAGGTACTGGCGGTAACGGTACTTATTACATTAGCCAATCCTACACAGGTAGCCCAACAGGAGCAAGTGTTGCTGTTAACGCAGTAGTGTTTAACAACCCAGTTCCAACTCCATGGTTCAACGGTACAGCAGTTCAGTTCAGCCGTAACACTTATGCGTTGCCCGGCGAAACTGTATTCTCGTTCATTAGCTCACCAAGCAACAAGGACTCATTGGATCTAACACCATTTAAGGAATTGACTAATACACCAATCGGTGGACGTGGTACATTTCCCAACGGTCCAGACGTGTTGTTCATCAACGTTTACCTAACACAAGGTTCACCAGTATTGGCCAACTTGGTTCTACGTTGGGGTGAAGCTCAGGCCTAATCGGAACACACATAATGAAAGCTGTTAATAGCCTAAAACTAACGCCACACGATAGTATAGACCTAGATCGTCTAAGCTATAGTAGTGGCGATTTGGTGTTTGATATCACACTGGGCACAGTGAGATTAATGGACGGTTCGACCCTGGGCGGTGCTAAATTGGCCACACAAGGTTGGGTCGCCAGCAACAGCATATCTCCGGCAAGTTTAACTGTCACTCTGGCCAACTATGTAACTACCACAGCGCAGACCACGACACTTAATTCTTATGTGACTACTAGTGCATTGACTACTGCATTAAATGGTTATGTAACTACCACGACACTTAATTCATATGCAACCA
>Ga0136641_1000248_pt1 | contig 22829 bp, 23 predicted proteins | sample EliLak1302023Y_FD_115312 | JGI IMG/M metagenome (GOLD analysis project Ga0136641, IMG submission 115312) | Freshwater microbial communities from Elizabeth Lake, Yosemite National Park, California, USA - 13020-23Y | ecosystem: Environmental > Aquatic > Freshwater > Lake ...
AGGATGAAGCCGTCCATGCACACCATCACCGGCATCGAGAGTTCTTCGGCCAGCTTGAAGGCCTGGATGTGCAGGTCCAGCGCTTCCTGGTTGCTCTCGGCGAACAACTGGATCCAGCCGCAGTCGCGCTGGCTCATGCTGTCGCTGTGGTCGTTCCAGATGTTGATCGGGGCGCCGATGGCCCGGTTCGCCACCGTCATCACGATCGGCAAGCCCAGACCACTGGCGTTGTAGACCGCCTCGGCCATGAACAGCAGGCCCTGGCTGGCGGTGGCGGTGTAGGTGCGGGCCCCGGCGGCGCTGCTGCCGATGGCCACGCTCATGGCCGCGAATTCGCTTTCGACGTTGATGAACTCGCAGGGCGTCAGGCTGCCGTCCTTGACCCGCTCGCCCAGGCCTTCGACGATGTGCGTCTGCGGCGAGATGGGGTAGGCGCAGATGACCTCGGGGCGGCACAGGGCCACTGCTTCGGCCACCGCCTGCGAGCCTTCAAGCTGCTTGAGCATGGGTCAACTCCTGCATGGCGCGCTGCACATGGTCGTAGGCGGCGCGGGCCGCAGCGACGTTGCCCTCGGCCACCTTGCCGCTGAACTTGTCGCGGATGGCATGGGCCACCGCGTCCAGCGTGATCAAGCCCGACAAGGCCGCAAAGCCACCCAGCAGCACGGCGTTGGGCAGCGGGCGGCCCAGGTGCTGGAGCGCGATCTCGGTGGCGGGCACGGTGGTCAGGCGTTCGTGGCGAAAGCGGCCGGCGACATCGGCCAGGCCCAGTTCGTCGAAGCTGCGCTGGCTGTTGATCAGCACGTAGCCGTCGGGCTTCAGGCCTTGAAAGACGTCGACCTGGTGCAGCAGGGTCGGGTCTTGCACGATCAGCACGTCGGGCGCCAGGATGGGTTCGCGCAGGCGGATCTCGTGGTCGCTGATGCGGCAAAAGGCCACCACGGGCGCGCCGGTCCGCTCCGAGCCGAAGCTGGGAAAAGCCTGGGCATGGCGGCCTTGTTCGAAGGCTGCGACCGACAACAACTCGGCCGCCGTCACCACGCCCTGGCCGCCACGCCCGTGTATCCGTATCTGCAGCATCGCCGACCTTCGCTGTTGCGTTTGGGGGCTGATGCTAGGAAGCTCGCCCGACATCGGACATGACCTGCATCAACAGTGCGGGCTGCGCACAGGACCAAGATCTGCCGTCGGCAACCCGAAGTACAACTATCGCCGGCCGAGGAGACCTTGCGCATGAAAAGCGACCTGCTGGCCGCACCGGGCCCGCGCCGCCTGCCTGCCGGGGTCGGCCGACGCCACCGCGCCAGTCTTTGGCCGGCGCGGCTGGACGGTCTGCAAAGCGCCAGCGGCCTGGCCCTGGCGCTCTTCATGTGGGGCCACATGGTCTTCGTCTCATCGATCCTGCTCGGCAAGGACGCGATGTGGGCCGTGACCAAGACCTTTGAAGCTTATTTCATCCTGGGCCGGTCCCACCCGGGGCTGGTGTCGCTGGTGGTGGCCGTCATCTTCGCGTTGGTGGTGCTGCACGCCCTGCTGGCGCTGCGCAAGTTTCCTAGCAGCTACCGTCAGGTGCGCGCCTTCCGCGACCATGCCAACGCCATGCAGCACGGCGACACCACGCTGTGGTGGTGGCAGGTGGTGACGGGCTACGCGCTGTTTTTCATGGTGCCGGTGCACCTTTACGTGATGCTCACGCGGCCCGGCAGCATCGGCCCCTACGGCAGCGCCGACCGCATCTGGACCGACAGCTTCTGGCCGCTCTACCTGGTGCTGCTCTTCGCCGTGGAACTGCATGGCGGCATCGGCCTGTACCGGCTGGCGGTGAAGTGGGGCTGGTTCGCCGGGCCCGACCCGGCGGCCGGGCGCCGCCGCCTGAAGACGCTGAAGTGGGCCCTGACGGTGTTCTTCCTGGTGTTGGGCCTGGCCACGCTGGCCGCCTACGTCCGGATCGGCATCGAGCACGCGCCGCGTGCGGGCGAGCCCTATGTGCCGTCGTGGGTACAGACGCCCCCGCCGGCGACCCGGTGAGCGCAGCATCGTGAAGATCAGCTACGCCGACGTGCTGGTCATCGGTGGTGGCCTGACCGGCTTGCGCGTGGCCATCGCTGCCAAGCGGCGCGGGCATGAGGCGGTGATCCTGTCGCTGGTGCCGCCCAAGCGTTCGCACTCGGCGGCCGCACAGGGCGGGATGCAAGCCTCGCTGGGCAATGTCATCAAAGGGCAGGGCGACAACGAAGACGTGCACTTCGAAGACACCGTGCGCGGCAGCGACTGGGGCGCCGACCAGCGCGTGGTGCGCATGTTCGTCAACACCGCGCCCAAGGCGGTGCGCGAACTGGCGGCCTGGGGTGTGCCCTGGAGCCGCGTGCAGCGCGGCGACCGCGAGGTCATCATCAACGGTGAGAAGGTCACGCTGACCGAGCGCGACGCGGCGCACGGGCTGGTGGCCCAGCGCGACTTCGGCGGCACCAAGAAATGGCGCACCTGCCATGTGTCGGACGGCACCGGCCACGCCATGCTGTTCGCGGTCAGCGACCGGGCCATCGCCGAATCGATACCGGTGCAAGAACGCATGGAGGCCATCGCACTGATCGTCGACGCCGGCCGCTGTCATGGCGCCGTGGTGCGCAACCTGATGACGGGCGAGCTCAGCGCTTTCGTCGCCAAGGTCACGGTCAACGCCACCGGCGGCGCCGGGCGGCTGTACCGCGTGACCACCAATGCCGTGATCTGCGAAGGCATCGGCATGGCCATCGCGCTGGAGACCGGCCAGGCTGCGCTGGGCAATATGGAAGCGGTGCAGTTCCACCCCACCGGCATCTTCCCGGCCAGCATCCTGGTCACCGAGGGCTGCCGTGGCGACGGCGGGCTGCTGAAGGACGTGGACGGCCACCGCTTCATGCCCGACTACGAGCCCGAAAAGAAGGAGCTCGCCTCGCGTGACGTCGTCTCGCGCCGCATGGAAACGCACATCCGCAAGGGCAAGGGCGTGAAGACGCGCTTCGGCGAACACCTGTGGCTGGACATCCGGCAGCTGGGCCGCGCGCACATCGAGAAGAATCTGCGCGAGGTCAAGGAAATCTGCGAGTCCTTCCTGGGCATCGACCCGGTGGTGGACATGATCGCCGTGCGCCCGGCGCAGCACTACACCATGGGCGGCGTGCGCACCAATCACACGGGCGAGAGCCCGACGCTGCGCGGCCTGTTCGCCGCCGGCGAGGCCGCCTGCTGGGACCTGCACGGCTTCAACCGGCTGGGCGGCAATTCGGTGGCCGAGACGGTGGTGGCCGGCATGATCGTCGGTGAATTCGTGGCCGACTTCTGCGACCGCGCCGAGAACGAAACCCGCATCCCCATCGGCCTGGTTCGCGAACTCGTCGCGGCCGAGCAGGCCAAGCTGGACCAGCTGGTCAGCGGCCCGGGCGCCGAGGAAGCCTCGGTGCTGCGCGCCGCGATGCAGCAGATCATGACCGACAAGGTGGGCATCTTCCGCACCGGGCCCGATCTGGCAGCCGCGGTCGCGGAACTGCAAAGCCTGCTGGAACGCAGCCGCCACATCGGCCTGCGCCACAAGGCCGCCGGCGCCAACCCGGAGCTGGCCACCGCCTACCGCACGCAGAAGATGCTGAAGCTGGCGCTGTGCATGGCGCACGGCGCGGCGCAGCGCACCGAGAGCCGGGGTGCGCATTTCCGCGAGGACTTTCCGCACCGCGACGACGCCCGCTGGCTGCAGCGCACGCTGGCCACCTGGCCGGCCGCGCTGGACACCTTGCCCACGCTGAACTACGAAGCACTGGACGTCGGGGCGATGGAATTGCCCCCGGGGTGGCGCGGCTATGGCGCGAAGGACTACGTCGATCACCCCGACACCCCCGCCCGTGCGGCCGAGGTGGCGGCTCAGCGCGAACGCATGGCGGGCCAGCCCCGCGCGGCGGTCCAGCAGGCCTTGATGCCCTACGAAGAACTGCTGCCCCCGCCGCTGCGCGGGCCCAACGAACGCATCGATGAGCCCCTGCGATGACCACCATCCCCATCGTTCCGCTGCAGTCGTGTCTGCAAGCCCCCGGGGGCGCCCGCGCCGCAGCCCCTGGCGCCCCCGGGGCGTTGGCACGGCGCTTGGACATCCGCGTGTTGCGCTTCGACCCCCTGCGGCCCGAGGTGGCCGCGCACTGGCAGACCTACACCCTGGACGACGCCACCGGCATGACGCTGTTCATCGCCCTGAGCGAGATCCGCGAGAAGCTCGACCCCTCGCTGCAGTTCGACTTCGTCTGCCGCGCCGGCATCTGCGGCAGTTGCGCCATGCTGGTCAACGGCCGCCCGGCGCTGGCCTGCCGCACCCTGACCAAGGACCAGGGCAGCAGCTTCACGCTGGCGCCCTTGCCGGTCTTCGAGTTGATCGGCGACCTGTCGGTCAACACCGGCAAGTGGATGCGCGGCATGAGCGAGCGCCTGCAGACCTGGGTGCACCAGCAGGAAGCTGCGCGCGACCTGACGCGGCTGGAAGCGCGCATGGAGCCCGAGCTGGCCGAGAAGATCTACGAGCTCGACCGCTGCATCCAATGCGGCTGCTGTGTGTCGGCCTGCGGCACGGCGCGGATGCGCGAAGACTTCGTCGGCGCGGTGGGCGTCAACAAGATCGCGCGCTTCAGGCTCGACCCGCGCGACACCCGCGACGACGCCGACTTCTACGAGCTCGTCGGCGACGACGACGGCGTGTTCGGCTGCATGTCGCTGCTCGGCTGCCACGACGTCTGCCCCAAGCAGCTGCCGCTGCAGACCCAGATCGCCTTCGTGCGCAGAAAGATGGTGGCAATGGGCTGGAAGTGAACTCGACGCCCTCGCGCGCCTGACCTCGAAAACAGGAGACAGACATGAGATCGGAAACTTCGAACCGCCGCCACGTCCTGGCGACCGTTGCTGCGGCTGTCGTCTTGGCCGTGGTGTCGCCGGTTTGGGCGCAGGCGCCCATGGTCATCAAGTTCAGCCACGTGGTGGCCAACGACACGCCCAAGGGCAAGGCCAGTGAGTTCTTCGCCAAGCGCGCTGGCGAACTCACCAAGGGCCGGGTCAAGGTCGAGGTCTACGCAAATTCCACCCTGTTCAAGGACAAGGAGGAGATGGAGGCGCTGCAACTCGGCGCGGTGCAGATGCTGGCCCCCTCGCTGGCCAAGTTCGGCCCGCTCGGCGTGAAGGAGTTCGAGGTCTTCGACCTGCCCTTCATCTTCGATGACGCCAACGAACTGCATCGCGTCACGCAAGGCGCCGTGGGCAAGCTCCTGATGGGCAAGCTTGACGCCAAGGGCATCAAGGGCCTGGCCTTCTGGGACAACGGTTTCAAGTCGTTCTCGGCCAACCGGCCGCTGAAGAACCCCGAGGACTTCAAAGGCCAGAAGATGCGCATCCAGTCGTCCAAGGTGCTCGAAGCGCAGATGCGCGCCGTCGGCGCCCTGCCGCAGGTAATGGCCTTCTCCGAGGTCTATCAGGCCCTGCAGACCGGCGTGGTCGACGGCACCGAAAACCCGATTTCCAACCTCTACACGCAGAAGATGCATGAGGTGCAGAAGCACCTGTCGCTGACCGAGCATGGCTATCTGGGCTACGCGGTGATCGTCAACAAGAAATTCTGGGACGGCCTGCCCACCGATGTGCATGCTCAACTCGACCAGGCCATGCTGGAAGCCACCGCCTACGCGAACAAGATCGCGAAGGAAGAAAACGACAGCGCCCTGGATGCTGTGCGCAAGAGCGGTAAGACCGTCGTCTACACGCCCACACCGGCCGAGCGCCTGGCGCTGAAGAAGGTCATGGCCAAGGTGCACAAGGAGATGGAGTCCCGCATCGGCAAGGAGATCATCGAGGCGGTTTACAAGGAAACCGGCTTCGATCCCAACAAGCTCTGAAGCTGTTTGCGGCCTCGGACGCGCCCGGCGTCCCAGGCCTTGCTGTTTCCTGATCGACGGCGTAGGGGCAGACCATGCTGAAAGTGCTGGACCACCTCGAGGAATGGCTGATCTCCTTGCTGATGGGGGCGGCGACCTTGATCATCTTTGCCGCCGTGATGCACCGCTACCTGAGCGGCATCGCCATACCGGGCCTGCAGGACTGGTTGCTCGCGTTGAACTTCGGTTGGGCGCAGGAACTGTGCATCATCATGTTCGTGTGGATGGCCAAGTTCGGCGCGGCCTACGGCGTGCGCACCGGCATCCACGTCGGCGTCGACGTGCTGATCAACCGTTTGAGTGACAAAAACCGGTCGAAGTTCATCATCTTCGGCCTGCTGGCTGGCGCCACCTTCACCGGCATCATCGGCACGCTGGGTGCCACATTCGTGTGGGAGAACGGCGCCCATTACGCCTTCTTCAAGCTCTTCGGCCTGGCCACGGGCGAACTGCCCGAAGGCCCGACGACACCCGACCTCGAAGTCTCGACCTGGATGGTGTACTCGGCGGTGCCGCTGGGCTCCTACCTGATGTGCTTTCGCTTCCTGCAGGTGACCTGGGGCTTTGTGCGTAGCGGCGAATTGCCGCACCACGATCACGGCCACGTGGACGGTATCGACGAGAGCCCCCTGCAGCCATGAACACCGCCTTGATCTTCGCGCTGCTCATCGTGCTGATGCTGACCGGGATGCCGATCTCGATCTCGCTCGGCCTGACGGTGCTGTCCTTCCTGTTCTTCCTGACTTCGGTGCCCATCGAATCGGTGGCACTCAAGCTGTTCACCGGCATCGAGAAGTTCGAGATCATGGCGATTCCGTTCTTCATCCTGGCCGGCAACTTCCTGACCCACGGCGGCGTGGCCAAGCGCATGGTCCGCTTCGCCACCTCGATGGTCGGCCACTGGCACGGCGGCCTGGGGCTGGCCGGTGTGCTGGCCTGTGCGCTGTTTGCCGCGGTCTCGGGGTCGTCGCCGGCCACCGTGGTGGCCATTGGCTCGATCCTGCTGCCGGCCATGGTGAAGGCGGGGTTCCCCAAGCGCTTCGGTGCTGGCGTCATCACCACCTCGGGGGCTCTGGGCATCCTCATTCCGCCGTCCATCGTGATGGTGATGTATTCGGTGTCCACCAACACTTCGGTGGGCGCACTGTTCATGGCCGGCGTCATTCCCGGCATCGTGCTGGCCTTCATGCTGGGCATGACCACCTGGTACCGGGCGCGCAGCAACAACTACCCGCGCCAGCCCAAGGCCACCTGGGTCGAGAAGTTCAAGGCCTTGCGCGAATCGGTCTGGGGTCTGGCGCTGATCGTCATCGTGATGGGCGGCATCTACACTGGCCTGTTCACGCCCACCGAAGCCGCCGCGATGAGTGCGGTTTGGGCCTTCATCGCGGCTGTCTTCATCTACAAGGACCTCAGCCTGAAGGACGTGCCGCGCGTGCTGTTGGTGTCGGCGAACATGAGCGCCATGCTGCTGTACATCATCACCAACGCGATGCTGTTCTCGTTCCTGATGACACACGAGAACATCCCGCAGGCCATGGCCGACGCGATGATAGGCACCGGTGTCGGTCTCATCGGCTTCCTGCTGATCGCCAACGTGCTGCTGCTGGCCGCCGGCAACTTCATGGAGCCGTCGTCGATCGTGTTGATCCTGGCGCCCATCTTGTTCCCGATTGCCATGAAATTGGGCATCGACCCGGTGCACTTCGGCATCCTGATGGTGGTCAACATGGAGGTCGGCATGTGCCACCCACCGGTGGGGCTGAACCTCTACGTGGCTTCAGGCATCACGCGCATGGGCATCACCGAGCTCACCGTGGCCACATGGCCCTGGTTGCTCACGATGCTGGTGTTCCTGGTGCTCGTGACCTACTGGCCGCCGCTGTCGATCTGGCTGCCACAGCAACTGGGCATGATTGCCGTCAAATAGGCTGCACGCTGCAGTGCGGGTCCATTCGCACTGGACTTGCACTGGCGCAAACCTGGCGCAGCGGCGCCGGCATAGAGTGAACTCCGCTTCTGGCTGCAGAAGCAAGTACCGCGAGGAGCATGTCCATGTTCAAGCGCATCCTGGTGCCCGTGGATGACAGCGAGCTCTCCGAGAAGGCCATCCAGGTCAGTGTCAGTCTGGCCCGCCAACTGGGCGCTGCCCTCACGGGTTTTGTCGCCGAGCCCTTGCCACCGATGGTGTCCGGTCCGTATCCGCGTTCGCAGATGCTGCAGGAATCGCAGGAGCACGACGCCATGACTGCCGCCCATGCGCGGCTGATCCTGCAGCGTTTCGAGGCCTGCGCGCTGGCGGCTGGCGTTCCGTTTGACGGTTACCACGACCAGGTGCCCCAGGTTTCGCACGCCATCATCGCGGCAGCGGAGGCGCGCGGCTGCGACATGATCGTCATGGCCACCCACGGTCGCGGTGCCTTCGGCGAGTTCCTGTTCGGTTCGGAAACCAAGGCCGTGCTGGCCGGCTGCAAGTTGCCCCTGCTGGTGCTGCGCTGAGGCGGGCTGCCCTGTGCCGCTGCCCCGCTGCCCCGCTGCCCCGCATCCCCCCTTCACCGCCCTGCCCGGAGGCCCGCCATGACGCCAGCCCTGTTGAGCGTGTTGCAGACCCACCCCTTCGTGGTCGACTTCCGGCCCGAGCACACGGCGCGCCTGGCCGCGATGGCCCGGCAGGTTGATTTCCAGGCCGGCCAGGTCGTCTTCCATGAAGGCGATGACTATTCGGTCTTCTACCTGCTGGGCGCCGGCATGGTGGCGCTCGAACTGGACACACCCGGCCAGCTCTTGCGCGTGCAGACGCTGTACGCGGGCGACGAGCTGGACTGGTCGGCCGTGCTGCCGCACGCCGGCAAGCACTTCCAGGCCCGGGCGCTGGAGCCGACCACGGCGCTGGCTTTCGAGGGCGACGAGCTGCTGGCCAGTTTCAAGGCCGACCCCGAGTTCGGGCTGGCCTTCATGTTGCGCCTGATGGGCGTGGTCTCCGAGCGCCTGCGAGCCACCCGCCTGCAGCTGCTGGACATGGTGTCGCCGGAGGCCCGGCGCTCCGGCGCCTGACCGGGCCTGCCGCCGCCAGCCCGGTGGCGGCGCGGCGGGCTGTTAAGGCAGCAGATGCCCCAGCATCCAGCCCGGGAAGATCAGCAGCAGCAAGGCACCGGCCATGCAGACCAGGCTGGCGACCCGCGCGGAAACGGTCACGGTGCCGGCGACCTGCCCGGGGCTGTCAGGGCTCATGAACATCAGCTGGGTCACCCGCAGGTAGAAGTAGATGCCCAGGTAGCTGCCCAGCAAGCCGAGGACGGCATAGCCCGTGTGGCCGGCGGCGATGACGTTCTTGAAGATCAGGAACTTGCCCACGAAGCCGGGGAAGGGCGGTATGCCGGCCAGCGACAGCATGGCCATGCCGATCATCAGTGCGGCGAATGGGGAGCGTTGGAACAGGCCTTGAAGCTGAGGCAAGCGGTCGCGCTCGCGGTCGTCACCGGCTGCCGGCAAGGCAGCAAACAGCAGCAGGTTGAACAGGCCATAGGCCAGCAGGTAGAAGACCGTGGCCTGCAGGCGCCCGGCCGGTGCGCCGAGCAGCGCATAGAACAGGTAGCCGGCGTGGGCGATCGAGCTGTAGGCGACCATGCGGCGCAGGCTGGTCTGGCGCATGGCGGCGAGGTTGCCCCAGACGATGGACAGCAGCGGCAGCACCGCCACCAGATCAAAGGTCGGCGTGACCAGCTCTGTGGCGCCGAAGAGCCGCACGGCAGCCAGCAGCACGGCCGCCTTGACGACGACGGCCATGTAGGCCGTGACGGGCACGCTGGCGGCTTCGTAGGCGTCGGGCGCCCAGCTGTGGAAGGGCACGATGGCCGCCTTCATGAACAAGGCCACCAGGATCAGCACCGCGGCGGCGCGAGCCATGCTGTCGCCCGAGCCCAGGGCCGTGCCCAAGCTGGGGATGCCCAGCGCCTGTCCGGGCGTCAGGCCGAGGCTGCCGGCGCTGCCGTAGAGCAGTGAAGCGCCCATCAGGAACATCGCGGTGGCGGCGCCACCCAGCACCAGGTACTTCAGCGCAGCCTCGGCGCATTGCGGCCGACGATAGGCCAGCAGCACCAGCACGTAGACCGGCAGCGAGAGGATCTCCAGGCCCAGGAAGAGCGTGAGGAAGCTGTCCGCCGACTGCATCAGGCCGGCGCCGTACAAGGACGCCAGCAGCAGCGCCGGGAACTCCCCGCCGGTGAATTCCCCGCGGGCCATCAGCAACACGGGCAGCGCCAGGGCCAGCACCACGGCCTGGCCCAGCAGCGCGGCCGGTGCCACTGAAAAATGCCCTGCGAAGGGCGTGGCACTGTAGCCCTGCAGCGCCAGGCTGGCCGCCGTGGCGGCCGCGGCACCGACACAAGCCAGCGCGACGGTCCCCGACAGCCGCCTGCCTCGGCCGGCAATTTCCAGGCCCACCAGCAGCACCATGCCCAGCAGCAGCAAGTGCTCGGGCAGCATGGCGGTGAAGGCCAGGCCGGCGGTGGCGGCGTTCATGGTGCCAGCGCGGGCAACCGCGAGGTGGTGACCAATTGGCGGAACTGCTGGGCCGCGATGGCGGTCTTGCGCAGGGGTTCGCCCGGGAACAGGCCGAGCGCGAACACGGCCACGACGATCAAGGCCAGGATGGTCTTCTCACGGCCGTCCAGATCAGCCAGCGGATGCGCTTCGGCCTGTGGGGCCTTGGCGGCGCCGAACAGGAAACCCGAGGCGAAGCGCAACATGTACAAGGCCCCCAGCACGATGCCGGACACCGCACCCACCGCCAGCGCCAGCGGCAGCGGGTGGCCAGCCAGGTGCTGCGGCCAGGCGACGGTGAAGGCGCCCAGCAGCACCAGGAATTCACCCGTGAAGCCGCTGGTGGTGGGCAGGCCCACCGAGGCCAGCGTGAGGACCATAAAGAACACCGAATAGACCGGCAGCAGCCGGGCCAGGCCGCCGTAGGCACTCAGCTCCCGCGTGTGGCAACGCTCGTAGATCATGCCCACCATCAGGAACAGGCCCGCCGCCACCAGACCATGGCTGACCATCTGGATCACCGCCCCCTGGATGCCGGTCAACTCCAGGCTCAGCAGGCCCATCATCACGTAGCCCAGGTGGCTGATCGACGAGTAGGCAATGATCTTCTTGATGTCGTCCTGCACCAGGGCCAGGCAGGCGCCGTAGACGATGCTGACCACGGCCAGCAGCATCAGCACCGGCGTGAACAGCTGCGTGGCGTCGGGGAACAGCGGGAAACCCAGTTTCATGAAACCGTAGGTGCCCATCTTCAGCAGCACGCCGGCCAGGATGACCGAGCCCGCGGTGGGCGCCTGCACGTGGGCGTCGGGCAGCCAGGTGTGCAGCGGCACCATCGGCACCTTGATGGCGAAGCTCAAGGCAAAGGCGGCCAGCAGCCAGCCCTGCAGCGGCAGCGGCAGGCGCGCCTGGACCAGGTCGGCGAAGGCAAACGACAGCCTGCCGTCGGCGCCCGGCAGCGAGACCACGAGGACGATGATGGCGGCCAGCATCAGGATGCTGCCGAAGGCTGTGTAGAGGAAGAACTTGATGGTGGCGTAAATGCGCCGCTCGCCGCCCCAGATGCCGATCATCAGGAACATCGGGATCAGCATGGTTTCCCAGAACACGTAGAACAGGAACAGGTCCTGGGCCAGGAAGGTGCCCAGCATGGCGAACTGGATCAGCAGCACCATGGCATAGAACAGCTTCACGTCCTTGGTGATGGCCGTGAACGCGCTGGCCGTGACCAGGGGCCCCAGAAAGGCCGTGAGCATGACCAGCAGGATGTTGTAGCCGTCCAGCCCGATGAGGTAGTTCACGCCCCAGGCGGCCACCCAGGGCACGCGGCTCTGGAACTGCAGGCCGGCGGCGTTGCTGTCGTAGCGGATGTACAGCCAAGCCGTCAGCGCCAGGCCGATCGCCATCACCACCAGCGTCAGCCGGCGCACCCGAGCAGGCTGGTCGCCGGGCACCAGCAGCAGCCCGAGCGCGCCCGCCAGCGGCAGGAAGAGGACCGCGTTCAGAGCGACGGCCTCAAGCATGGCGCCAGCTCCACAGCAAGGCACCGACCAGGCCGACCAGCACCAGGCCCGCATAGGCGTGCAACTGGCCGCTTTGCAAGCGGGCCAACCAGCCGCCGCAGCGCTGGCCCAGCGTGGCCAGGCCGTCGAGGGCGCCGTCGATGAGCCGGCGGTCGAAGAGGCGCAGGAAGACCGCTTCGGACACCCAGACCAGCGGGCGGGCTAGCACCTTCTCGTACAGCTCGTCGATGAAGTACTTGCCGGCCAGCCAGCGGTGCGGGCCGGCAAAGCGCAGCCCCAGGGCCCTGAGCCGTGCGGGGTCGCCGCCGAACAGCCAGGCTGCCGCAGCCGCGCCGGCCACGGCCAGCACCACCGACACGACCAGCAAGGGCGTCTCGTAGGCATGCAGGTGTTCCTGCGTGGCCGGCAGCGGCAGCAGCGCTTCCAGGAAGTGCGGCACCGCAATGAAGCCGCCCACCGTCGACAGCCCGGCCAGCAGCGCCAGCACGGCTGTCATGCTGGCCGGTGATTCGTGCACCTGGTGTTCGACCTCGGCTGACATGCGCGATGTGCCCATGAAGGCCAGCCACAGCAGGCGCGTCATGTAGAAGGCGGTCATCAGCGCCGTGGCGGCCGCCACCAACCACAGCAGCGGCGAACCGCCGCGCTCGCTGGCGAAGGCGTACCAGAGGATCTCGTCCTTGCTGAAGAAGCCGGCCAGCGGAGGGATGCCCGCGATGGCCGCGGTGGCCACCGCGAAGGTGACGAAGGTGACGGGGATGCGCCGCGCCAGGCCGCCCATCTTGCGCAGGTCCTGCTCACCGCCCAGCGCGTGGATGACGCTGCCCGCGCCCAGGAACAGGCAGGCCTTGAAGAAGGCATGGGTCATGACGTGGAAGATCGCCACGCCGTAGGCGCCCACGCCCAGGGCCAGGAACATGAAGCCCAGCTGCGACACGGTGGAATAGGCCAGCACCTTCTTGATGTCGTTCTGCACCAGGGCCACGGTGGCGGCGAAGAAGGCCGTGGCCACGCCGACGGCGGCGATCACCGCCGAGGCCTCGGACGCGTGCTGGTACACACCCGACAGGCGGGCCACGAGGTAGACGCCGGCGGTGACCATGGTGGCGGCGTGGATCAGGGCCGACACCGGCGTCGGCCCGGCCATCGCGTCGGGCAGCCAGACATGCAGCGGGATCTGCGCCGACTTCCCCGTCGCACCGATGAACAGCAGGATGCCCACCAGGCTGGCGCTGACCGCCGGCGCTGCCCCGCCCGTCAATGCGAAGGCGGCGTTGATGCGGTCCATGTCCAGCGTGCCCAGGGCGGTGTACAGCAGGAACATGCCGAGCAGGAAGCCGGCGTCGCCGATGCGGTTGGTGATGAAGGCCTTCTTGCCGGCGCGCGCATTGGCGAGGTCGTCGAACCAGAAGCCGATCAGCAGGTAGCTGGCCAGCCCCACGCCCTCCCAGCCGACGAACAGCACCAGCAGCGAGCGGCCCAGCACCAGCAGCAGCATGAAGAACAGGAACAGGTTGAGGTAGGCGAAGAAGCGGCCGACGCTCTTGTCGTGGGCCATGTAACCGACGGAATAGATGTGGATCACCGAACCCACGCCGGTGACGATGAGGGCCATCACCGCGGTCAGGCGGTCGAAGTAGAAGGCGATCTCGAAAGCGCTGTTGCCGATCAGCGCCCAGCGGTAGGCCACCTCCAGCAGCGGCGCGCCCGGCGCGGATTGCAGTTGCCCGAAAGCCGACAGCACCAGAGCGAAGGACAGCAGCGGCAGCCCGCAGCCCACGGTGGTGACGAAACGCTTGCCGACCCGGTTGCCACCGAGTTGCGTGGCCAGCACGCCGTTGAGCAGAAAGCCCAGCAGCGGCAGCAGGACGATGAGGGTCAGGGTGCCGGGCATGGCCGCTTCAGCCCTTGAGGTCGCCGTAGGCGGCCAGGTCCAGCGTGCGCTTGTCGCGCACCAGCAGCAGCACGATGGGGATGGCCAGGGCGATCTCGACGGTGGCGACCACGAAAACCAGGAACACCAGCACGGCACCGGCCGTGTCGCCGCTTTGCTGAGAAAAGGTCACCAGGCTGAGGTTGACGCCGTTGAGCATGAGTTCCATGCACATCAGCATCACCAGCACGTTGCGCCTGACGATCACGCCCAGCAGCCCCAGCACGAAGAGCGCGATGGCCAGGCCGAGCAGCAGCGAGGTCTTATCCATGGGACGTGGCCTCCCGGCTGCGCCGGCTGACCCGGATGACGGCGAGCGCGGCCACCACGGCGGCCAGCAGCAGCACCGAGGTCAGCTCGAAGTGCAACCAGTATTCGCTCAGGAAGCTGGCCGAAAAACGGGCGATGCCGAAGGCCGCAGCGCCCGAGCCGCTGGCAGGAACCGGGGCGGCGGGTTGTGCGGCCAGCCCGTGCCAGACACTGAAGCACAGCGTGCCCAGCAGCAGCACGGCGGCCCCGGTGCCGGGCACCAACCAGTTTGAGTAGCGCGCCGCGACCGCCTCGCGCACCTCCAGCAGCATGATCACGTAGACCATGAACACCATCACCGCGCCGACGTAGATCAGCACCTGGAACGCGGCGATGAAATGCACGCCCAGCAGGCCGTAGATGCCGCCCAGCAAGACCATGGTCGAGATCAGGGCCATGGCCACGCGCATGGGCTGGCGCAGGACCAGCATCAGCACGGCCCCGGCCAGGGCGCCGGCACCGAAGAGCACGAGCAGCAGGCTGTCCAGTTGCTGCAGCAGGGTGTCGATCATGGGCGACTCCGGTCACCGTCGGTGGTGCTGGAGGCGGCCGTCGCGGGATAGGGCTTGGCCACATCGCGCTGCGGCTGCCAGTGCAGCATCTCGTCCAGCGTCAGCCACATCTGGTGGCGGTCTTCGGCCGGCAGACCCGGCACCTCCTTGGCCATGCGGATGGCGTCTTCGGGGCAGGCTTCCACGCACAGGCCGCAGAAGACACAGCGCGAGTAGTCGATCTCGAAGCGCAGCGGGAACTTGGGATGCGCCGTATCGGCCGGGTCGTGGCCGGCTTCGATCTCGATGACCTTGGCCGGGCACACGGTGGCGCAGAGGTTGCACGCGATGCACTGCGGCTTGCCGTCGGGCCTTTGCGTCAGCACATGCTTGCCCCGGTTGCGCGGTGCGTAGTCGGCGCGCGTCTCTTCCGGGTAGTAGGTGGTCAGCGCGCCCTTGCGACCGGTCAGCCAGCGGCCCATGTTGCGCAGGAAGATGCCGCTGGTGATGGCCAGGCCGCGCAGGATCTCGGGCAGGTAGGCGCGCTCCCAGGCCGTCATCTGCGGCGCGTTCCAGTAGGTCTTGCGCTTGTAGGGCGTCATCCCGGGCTCCCCGTGTGGTGCGACCACACCAGCACGGCTGTGAGCGTCAAATTGGCCAGGGCCAGCGGCAGCAGGAACTTCCAGGCGAAGGCCAGCACCTGGTCGTAGCGGAAGCGCGGCAGGGTCCAGCGGATCAGGATCTGGAAGCTGCACAGCACCAGCACCTTCAGCAGGAACACCAGCACCTGCGTCACCACCACCACGCCGTGGCTGAGTGCCCAGGTGCCGCCGCCCGGCCAGCTGAAGCCCTGGTCGTTCATGTAGGGCAGGTTGTAGCCGCCCAGGAACAGGGTCGCGAACAGCGCGCCGATGATCGCGATCTCGATGAATTCGGCGAACATGAACAGGCCCATCTTCATCGCGCTGTACTCGGTGTAGTAGCCGGCGATGAGCTCGGATTCGGCCTCGGGCAGGTCGAAGGGTATGCGCTTGTTCTCGGCGATGGCGGCGGTCAGGAACAGCACCGCGGCAAAGGGCTGGTAGACGATGCCCCAGGCGGGCAGGAAGCCCAAGGTGACGCCCGACTGCTGCCGCACCATGGCATCGAGATCGACGGTGCCGAAGATGAGGATCAGGCCCAGCACCGTCAGGCCCATCACCAGTTCGTAGGAGATCATCTGCGAGCCGGCGCGCAGCCCGCCGAGCAGCGAGAACTTGTTGGCCGACGCCCAGCCCGCCAGCATGCTGCCGATGATGGTCAGGCCGCTGAAGGCGAAGACCATCAGCAGGCCGGCGTCCAGCTTGGCGATCTGCATCGAATACGTGCGGCCACCGAACCATTCGGCCAGCGCCGGGAACAGGCGGCCGGGGTCGAGCAGGCCGCCGAAGGGCACCACGCCGAAGACCAGCAGCACCGGCGTGAACACCACCCAGGGCGCCACGGCGTAGGCGACGGCGTCGTAGGTGCGCGGCTTGAAGTCTTCCTTGACCAGCATCTTGATGCCGTCGGCGATGCCATGGAACAAGCCCAGCCAGACCAGCTTGATCTGGGTGTAGGGGATGCGGATGTAGGCCCGGTTGGCGCCAATGCGGTCGGACATCACGGCCGCCTGCTTGCGCTCGACCCAGGTCAGCACGGTGCCGAAAGTGATCAGCATCAGCACCGCGTAGGCGATGAAGACGGCGTGGACGAGCAGATCCTGTTTCACGCCAGCACTTTCAATGTCATCGCGCCGAGGGCCTCGAACAGCCCCTGGGCGTCGGCGACCCCGGGCGGCTTCGGGAAGCAGGCGGAGAAGGCGCTGCTCACGCCCTGGAAGTTCGTGTAGTGGCCGCTGCGCTCGGTTTGCACGCTGATGGGCAGGAACACATCGGCGTGGCCGTTCTCGGGCTGCAGGTAACTGTTCAGGACGACGATGCGGGCCTGCGGCGGCAGTTGCGCGAAGCTGTAGCCTTCACCCCAGACCAGCACCAGGTCGGTGTCGGCCGCGAAGGCGCTTCGGGGGTCCTGGGGCAGGGCGTCGAAGTGCGCCCGTGCGCCCGTGGTGTTGGGGTTCTTGTCGGGTCGGATCAGCAGCCCGTCTTGCAGAACCTCGCCCGGCGCCGCCTGGCAGTCGGGCTTGACGAAGCAGCGCATGCGCGGGCCCAGGGCCTGCGCGAAGGCAGCCAGTTCTTCGTTGGAGGCCCAACTGGATACCAGCGTCACCGGCCGACGCGCCATGGCGATCAGCGCCTGCGCTGCAGCGATGGCCTGTTGCAGATCGACCGGTCGCCCTTTGAGCATGGCTTGCGCGGCGCGGGCGCGCTCGAAGATCTGCGCCAGGTCGCGACCCTTGTTGCAGATCCACGGGCCGTTGACAGCCGGGTTCTCCAGCGGCGTGACGCGGTCGATGCGCGCATTGCGCCGGGCGTCCAGCGCCTGCAGCCGCCACTCGCTCTTGCGGTGCCAGATGTAGATACTGCAGCCGCGCTCACAGCCCGGGCAGACCGAGGGCGTGGGCTTCAGGTACCACACGCGCGTCTGGTGCAGCGTGGCCTTCGACAACAGCGCACCCACCGGGCACAGGTCGATGACGTTGTCGGAGTAAGCGTCGGACTCGAAGGCGCCGTCGCCCACCGCGCGGATCAGCGAGTGGTCGCCGCGGTCTTGCACGCCCAGGGCGTGCGACTTCGAGACCTCGCTGGTGAAGCGCACGCAGCGTGTGCACAGGATGCAGCGCTCGTTGTCCAGCACGACGCGTGAGGACAGGTCGTGGTGCTTGGTGGCGTGCACCTTGGCGTCGATGGAGTTCGACGGTGAGCCGTTGTAGGCGTAGTGGTAGTCCTGCAGCTTGCACTCGCCGGCCTTGTCGCAGATGCCGCAGTCCACCGGGTGGTTCAGCGTCACGAACTGCAGGGTCTCTTTGCGCCGGGCCCGCACCTTGGCCGAGTCGGTGTACACGCGCAGCCCCTTGGTGACCGGCATGTTGCAGGCGATGTCGAGCCAGCCTTCGCCTTCGGCCTGGCCTTCGGCGGCCACTTCCACCATGCAGATGCGGCAGTTGCCGGGCACCGACAGTTCCGGGTGCCAGCAGAAGTAGGGGATGTAGTGGCCGTGGGCGGTGGCGGCCTGCATCACGGTCTGGTTGTCTTCGGCCTGCACGGCCTTGCCGTTGATGAAGAACTCAGGCATGGGCGGCCTCCGGTCCTTCCACTTCCAGCCGACCGTCGAACTTCGATCGCCTGTGCTGGATGAAGTACTCGAACTCGTCGCGGTACTTGGCCAGGATGCCCAGCGTGGCGTAGCCCGCTGCATCGCCCATGCCGCAGATGGTGGTGCCGTCGTTGGCCCGGCTGATGCGCGCCAGTTGTTCGATGTCTTCGGGGCGGCCCTGGCCGGCCACGATGCGGTCGATGATGCGGTGCATCCAGCCCATGCCCTCGCGGCAGGGCGTGCACTGGCCGCAGCTTTCGTGGTGGTAGAAGCGCAGCAGGATCTGCAGCAGGCGCACCATGCAGGTCCCTTCGGCGATGACCACCATGCCGCCTGAGCCCACGCCCGAACCGGCGGCTGTCAGCGAGGCGTGGTCGTAGGTCACGGTTGTGATCTCGGCGGCCGTCAGCACCTTGGTCGAGATGCCGCCGGGCACGATGCACTTGAGCTGTCCGCCGCCGAGCACGCCGCCGCAGTCCTCTTCGATGAATGCTGCCAGCGGTGTGCCGTATTCCAGTTCGTAGACGCCGGGCCGTTGCACGTGGCCCGAGATCGACACCAGCTGCGTGCCCGGGCTCTTGGCCGTACCGATCTGGCGGAAGGCTTGACCGCCCTGCGCGACGATGGCCGTGACGTTGGCCAGGGTCTCGACGTTGTTGATGACCGTGGGCCGCTGGTAGAGGCCGCGCACCGTCAGCCGGGGCGGGCGGTTGCGCGGGTAGCCCTTCTTGCCCTCGATCGACGTGATCAGGGCCGAGGCCTCGCCGCAGACGTAGCTGCCGGCGCCGCGGTAGATGACGATGTCGCAGGCGAAGTCGCTGCCTACTAGCGCCTTGCCAAAGTAGCCTCCGTCGTAGGCTTCTTCGACCGCCGCGGCGAGGCGCCGGTAGGGCAGGTCGAATTCGCCGCGGATGTAGACGAAGGCATGGTGCACCTGCAATGCGTAGGCCGAGATCAACATCGATTCCAGCAACAGATGCGGCGCGTTCTCCAGGATCCAGCGGTCCTTGAAGGTGCCGGGCTCGCCTTCGTCGGCGTTGGCGCACAGGTAGTGCGGCTGCTCGTCGTTGAGCTTGATCACGCCCCATTTGCGGCCCGCCGGAAAGGCCGCGCCGCCGTGGCCCAGGATGCCCGAGGCGACCACTTCCTTGGTGACCTGCTCGGGCCGCATCTCGCGCAACACCTTGGCCAGCGTCTGGTAGCCGCCGCGCGCCCGGTAGTCGGCCAGGCTGTGCGAGGTCGCCGTGACCGGGAAGTTCATGATCACCTTGCGGCCGGTCATGTGGGCAGCCCCGCGATCAGCGCGTCGAGTTTGGTGGCGTCCATGTTTTCCAGGTAGGCGTCGTTCAGCATCACCACGGGCGCGGTGCCGCAAGACCCCAGGCATTCGACCGTGCTCAGCGTGTAACGGCCGTCCGCTGTGGTCTGGCCGGGCTGCACACCCAGCTTGTGGCACAGGTGGTCGATCACGCGCTCGGCGCCGCGCATCGAACAGCTCAGGTTGCGGCAGGCCTGCAGATGCCACAGTCCGATGGGCTTACGGCGGAACTGCGTGTAGTGCGCCAGCACTTCTTCGATCTGGATGCGCGGCACGCCCAGGTAGGCGGTCAGTTCGGCGATGTCTTCGTCAGCCACGTAACCCCGGTCTTCCTGGATGCGGCGCAGGCAAGGCAGCACCAGTGACGAGGTGGCCTCGGCTGGGTAACGCCGGCGCATGCTGTCGAATTCGGGCACGAGGTGTTTCATCGCATGGCTAGCGATCACACTCGCCGCCGATCATGTTGATCGAGCCGAAAGTGGGCACGATGTCGGCCAATTGGCCGCCGTTCATCATCAGGTGTGCGCCGCCCATGTGCACGAAGCTCGGTGCGCGGCAGTGCACCTTGTAGGGCGTGCCGCCGCCGTCGCTGACGAGGTAGAAGCCCAGTTCACCGTTGGGCGCCTCGTGCGCCACGTAGACGTCGCCGGCCGGCACCACCGGCCCATCCATCACCAGCTTGAAGTGGTTGATCAGCGACTCGATTTCGCTGTAAACCAGGGCCTTGTCGGGGAAGCTGCAGCGCCGGTCGTCGACGTTGATGGGGCCGGCCATGGCGGGCGACTGCAGCATCTCGCTGAGCTGCCGCATCATGTAGAGCGACTCGTCCATCTCGCGCATGCGCACGAAATAGCGGTCGTAGTTGTCGCCGTTGATGCCCACCGGAATGTCGAAGTCGAGTTCGGCGTAGGCCAGGTAGGGCGTGTCCTTGCGCAGGTCGCGCGCCACGCCCGTGCTGCGCAGGATCACCCCGGTGCAGCCATAGCTCAGCGCGTCGGCGGTGCTGATCACGCCCACGTTGCGCATGCGGTCGATGAAGATGCGGTTGCGGTCGACCAGCGCGTGCACGCGGGCGATGAAATCTTCGTATTGCTTGAAGATGGCTTCTAGGCGCAGCAGCCAGCCATCGGGCAGGTCACGCGCCAGGCCGCCGATGCGGCCGTAGCTGTAGGTCACCCGCGCGCCGGTGAGCGCAGCCAGGTGTTCGTACATGTGGTCGCGCACCATCACCAGGTACAGGAAGGCAGTCATCGCCCCCAGTTCCATCAGCCCGGCGGCCAGGCAGGTGAGGTGGTCGACCAGGCGCGAATACTCGGACAGCAGCGTGCGCAGCAGCTTGCAGCGTGGCGTGATCTGCACGCCCATCAATTGCTCCACCGCGTCGCAATACGTGAAGGTGTTGATCAACGCCGAGACGTAGTTCAGGCGGTCCACGTAGGGGATGAGGTTGTGCCAGGTGTGGTCCTCGCATTCCTTTTCGAAACCGCGGTGCAGGTAGCCGCAATGCACGTCGGTGCGCAGCACGCGCTCGCCGTCGAGTTCGGCAATGATCTGCACCGTGCCGTGTGTAGCCGGGTGGCTGGGGCCGATGTTGACGATGACCGAGTCGTCGCGCAGCGTGCCTTCGAAGATCGAGCGAACGGGGTTCGCGATCAGCGAGACGGCGGGGCGGAAGGGCGCGTCCAAGGTGCTGGGTTCAGTTGATGTAAGGCACGAGCGGCTGTTCCTGCTGCTTCGGGTATCCCTTGCGCAGCGGGTGGCCCTTGAAGCCTTCGTACAGCAGGATGGGCCGCAGGTCGGCGTTGCCGTGGAAGCGGATGCCATACATGTCGTGGCACTCGCGTTCCATGATGGCCGCCGAGCCGTAGAGCGCCGTCAAGCTGTCGACCACGGGTTCGGCTTCGCTCACCCGGGTCTTCAGGCGAACGCGCACCTTGTGATGCGTGCTGTAGAAATGGTGGACGACCTCGAAGCGCGGCGTCTGCCCCAGCCAGTCCACGGCGGTCACGTCCAGGAAAACGTCGAAGTCGAATTCGGTGCGCAGGCGCCGCGCCGTGGGCAGCAGTTCGGCCGGGCTCAGCGTGAACACCAGCACGCCGTGCGACACCTGCGCGGACCCGGCGGCAGGCACGCAGTCGGCAGCGAGGGTGGCGAAGACGGGGGCTTCCATGTTCAGAAGCGGTCGTTCAGGATCAGATGCTTGCTGCGGGCGATCTTGTCCTGCAGTTGCAGGATCCCGTCGATCACCATCTCGGGCCGTGGCGGGCAACCGGGGATGTAGATGTCCACCGGAATGACGCGGTCGATGCCGGGCAGCGCCGCATAGTTCTGGTAGAAGCCGCCGCTGGTGGCACAGACGCCGAAGGCCATCACCCATTTGGGTTCGCACATCTGCTCAAAGACTTTCAGCAGGATGGGCGCCTGCTTGTGCGTGACCGTGCCCACCACCATCAGCAGGTCGGCCTGGCGCGGCGAAAAGCGCGGCAGCGCGGCGCCGAAGCGGTCGGTGTCGTAGGGCGTGGCGCTGACCGCCATGAACTCCATCGCGCAGCAGGCCGTGACGAAGGGGTAGGGAAAGATCGAGAACTTGCGCGCCCAGCCGATCAACTCGTCCTTGCGCGTGGTCAGCATCTCGAAGGCGCCGTCCTTGCTGTGGTCGGCCGGAACGATGGGGATGGTGCGGCTGTACATGGCGGGCTATTCCGTCACCGATTCGATGAGCCGGGCCTTGTAGACATGCATCACGATCAGCACCAGCAGGGCCATGAAGCCCAGGAAAGTCAGCAGCAGCGGCGTCGTCAAGGGCTGCGCGGCCAGGGCCCAGACGAACAGGAAAACGGTCTCCAGGTCGAACAGGATGAAGACGATGGCCACCGCGTAGTACTTGATGGGCACGGCCTTGACGTTGACCGTGCTGACCGGCGTGGCGCCGCATTCGAAGGGTTCCAGCTTGGTGGCCGTGGCCACGGGCCTGGGCCCCAGCAGCCCGTTCAGCAGCAAGGTGACGGCCACGAAGCCGAGGATGGCGCCCAGGTAGAGCAGGAAGATGACGTAGGGGTTCAAAGGCCGCCTTGGTCTGGCATTCCCAGCCTTGGAGGCTGGTGTCCGACTACTCAACGGGATTCAGGCTAAGGGCGCGATCGGGGCCGGGTCTTGCTACAGATCAAGTTCGGTCTTGCGGGGACTTCAATAGCGGTAGCGCAGCGCCAGCTTGAACACGGCCACGTTGTAGTGCGGCGCCTGCACGCCCAGCGACAGCAGGTTCTGGACGGTGGCGGGCCAGACGCCGTCCAGGCGCCAGTCCTGCGAGGTGTAGCGCTCTTGCCCCAGGGCGACGTCCAGCCAGAGCTGGTCCTGGAGCTTGTAGTTCGCAGTCAGCTTGACGCTGTCCAGTGCCGTCTTGGCAGCCGGAAACGAGGGGTCGGTGCTGGCCGTCTCGACGGTCACGTCGCTGCTCGAACGCGAACTGGTGACATCGGCAGCCACCGTGAACCGGTCGGCGATGACGACGTGCTTGAGGCTGAGGCCCAGGATGTC
>Ga0136641_1000249_pt1 | contig 22820 bp, 19 predicted proteins | sample EliLak1302023Y_FD_115312 | JGI IMG/M metagenome (GOLD analysis project Ga0136641, IMG submission 115312) | Freshwater microbial communities from Elizabeth Lake, Yosemite National Park, California, USA - 13020-23Y | ecosystem: Environmental > Aquatic > Freshwater > Lake ...
CATCACTGAAGAAACGAAGGCCACACCTGAATGGCGCTATTTTATGAATTTCTGGAGGGACCATGGTCATGACCTTGTACCGTTTCGCACAGAGTGGGAGGTCTGGGCCGAAGAATACCGTCTCACAGGAAGTATTGACATGATATTCTACAGAAAATCGGATGATTCCTATGTGGTTTATGACTGGAAACGGTCAAAGGAGATTAAGACTCGCAATGATTTTGGTGGACGTGCACTTCATCCTCTCGACCATTTACATGATACGAATTATTGGCACTATACTCTGCAGCTAAATGTCTATCGCTGGTTTTTAGAGACGTATTATGGTCTTAAAATCAGTGATATGTATCTGATTATTCTGCACCCTGATAATAAGAATTATAAGAGGTATCAGCTAAATCGTCTAGATGAAGAGGTTGACACAATGATGTATGCTCGCCTTCGTGCCGTCGAAGGGGGATGTAAGCAGAAGGTTATTCTGCCCTATCCTGAACCTGAGTTCATTGATTAATCCTCGCGCGCAAGGAACTTTTGCATCTCGCACTGTGCACAGGCGTCAATCTCAGGCTTGATATTGTGTACATTCTCCTTGAATACCTTAGAGAGGCTGTTCTTCGCCTTGAGGGTGTTCGCATGCTGCTTGACACGCATGTAATTATTCACACTCAGTGTGGTGCCCGCGTGGCGAATTGAGGCAAGACGCTTGATATCTGCAATACGAGGCGCCTTTCCAAGAACACGGCTTAAGTTATTACGAGCCTGCTGCTCGGCCATCTCGAACTGCACCTTCGCAGCCGCCTTGCCCGCAGCCTTGACCTCAGCCTTCTCCATGCGTGTTAACTCACGAGCCTCCTTCTTCAGCGTCTTGTTGATGGCCTTCTTCTCATTCTTCGCAGCCTTCATCATCATCCTTTCAGCAGCCTTCTCAGCAGCCTTCTCAGACTTCTCCTTCTCCTTCTGCTTCTCCTTCAGCGCCTTCTGGAACGCCTTCTCCTGGTTCTTCTGGACAATCATCTCCACGAAGGCATTGCCCGCACGCCCAAGCTTACGCGTCTTGGCGTAGTTCTTTACTTCACCCTTCGTAGGCTTGCGACCGATTCTCGCCGTAAGATTCCTTTCGACGTTCTCCATTCTACTTATTGTCTAGACTTTCTCCGCGTGCGGCGACCACCCTTCTTTTTTTCCGCACGGACAAAATATGTCTGGAGTTGCTTAGGGAGCTGGCTTGCAATAGGCAGTTCCTTTGTAGCAGGGTCTTTGACCAAAAGGGCGGGCCCCTCCTTTGTAAGAATAAGGATGAAATAGGTGGAGGTGAACATTTTAAACTTGAATGATTTGAAGAGGGCTGTGGGCGGGTCAGGACGCACATCGATTTGCGCAACGGACATCTTCGTTTGTTTCATCAAGGCATCTAGCGCCTCTGCAGTCAAAGGAAGCTGGGCATCCTGTGCCCCTAAAAGACTCAAGAGTTCTGCTGAAGTGCCGCGCAGAAGACGCAATGATTTTGTCAGGATATCCTCCTCTCCTAAGAAGGTTACCAGGGCCGCAGGCAATTTTGTATCCTCGTCGACAGGTGCAAGCTCACTCGAGGGTTGTATACTCATTTCTTCAAAAAACTTCGGCTTCTCCTCTGTTGACCTGACCCAGTCACCGCGCAGCCTCTCATACCACGCCGTAGTATTCTCAGGCAGGATTTCCTGGTCTCCATCCACGATACGCCTATCGATAATGCCAATCTGTGAGACCTCATTCTCAAACAGTTCGCGGCGCTTCTCAGCAAATCGTAGAAGTTCCTCAATGAGCTTGAACAGAAGTAAGTACTGCAGATTCATCTCAACCTTCCCCCTGACAAACGTAGGAGTGTGAATCATACATTGGCCTGTGCCAGTCCAGACACAGCGGCCTGAACAGGTCTCCTTATCCGAGAGTGAGGTACAATCTACGCGCTGAATCGAAGGGCGGCTCGTCTCACCAGCCGTTGTAGAAAACCACGAGAATATTTTTGCCGATAAATACGTGTACAGTGTCTTTCTCTTCTCGGCCAGTGAATCGTCGCCATAAATTATTTCCTTCAGTTTCTTACGAATCTCGCCTGCATTTGCAGATTTGGCCAACCATTTCGCAAAGGTGATGCGAAGATGTTCAAAGATATCGGATACATCATTCGGCGTGAGAGTATCCTCAGTCTCATCGGCTTTTTCTGCACGACTCAGTCCGATAATCTGCTTATTTATCTCCCACTCCAGGTCCTGCTTTTTCTTCTGGACAGCCCGTATCTTAAATTCGTCCTTCTGATAGTATTTCGTCTCACCTTCTGAAACTAAGGAAATAGGCAGACCTTTTGTTCTCACAGGTACAAGAGCGGTATTCTGCAGAAGAAGAGCATAAATCTTCGCCTTATCTCCCTCGGTCTCGTACCATACCTGAACAGGTGCATACAGAGCCTCACGCACATATTTTGCATAGAAGCTGAGAACATCCTTGGTTCCAGCGGTGTACACATCATCCCAATCTAAGTAGATACGTGTTGCAGGGAAGACATGACCATCATCGATACAGGGAATAGGAATTAGCTTAGTTGTATCCTCAGGATGCTTGAAGATGAGTGCAGTTAAATGATTATAAGGGTCTCTGAGAAGGCCATCAAACTCGATATCCGAATCTATCATGCGTCTATATAAGACAGAGGCGGCCAGCAGTGACCTCTTCGATATCTGCTTACTTGCATAGGAGAGGCGCGGGTCAACAATACATTGTGTCTCAAATTCGATGCGTCGTTCTTTGACTATGAGTGGCCAGCCAATCTCTTCAGCGCCCTTTTTCCATCCACGCTGAAAGAAGGCCGTGAATCGTCCCTTTTCTACATGAAAAATGGGCTCCCATACTCCTGAATGGTGGTGAAGTAAGAAGGCAAGGTCATTATTACCATGGACACCCTGATTAAATCCATAGGGAGGGCAGCGTACCTCCAGTTTATTGTCAGCGGTTATATCGAGAATAATGAAGGTGATTCCAGGACGTTGAACCTCCTCATCGGTTGCCTTCTCCTGTAAGTTTGGTAAACGTAGAATGAAATCAGGCTGGGCTAATAAGCAGGCCAGCTGTCTGTATTCCTTCATGGTGTCCTCATTTTCAATCCAGCCCTTTGTGTATCCTCTATCCTCATCTAACCATCCTAAGAAACTATTATAACTCAGGTAAAAGCGCTTCACAACCTCTCGATTCAGAGAGCCAGGAAGCTGCAAGACAGTACTCCAGTTATTAACATCCGTTCCTTCCAGCCATCGCTGCAGTAGGGAGGGCGGAGGACTCTTCATGGTCAGGTCATAGAACTCTAAGAGAAAATTACCATAGTTCAGCTGAAAGAAAACGGAGGGCTGGCTCTGTAGAGATTGTTTAATGAGAGCCTTCATCTCACGCGCACTTCTCTGCATGTAGAAGGGGGCAATGGCAGCCAAGAAACTATCTGTCTTAAAACGTGCCCTGTTCTCAACACCAATACGCAGGAATCCCTGGGCATCAGGCTTGAGTTTATGCGGTGTTTTAGGATTAATGAAGTTCGAGATATCTTGTCTAAAATATGTGTCAACGATAGGTGGCAGAAGACCAATCTGCGGCCCCTCCAGCTCATCTATCTCCAGAGGGAGCTTCTCGGAACCCACAATATACTTAGTGAAGGCGCGTGACATATAGGCAATATAGGGTTCCTTAGGAAACATAGGTTCATCACGCTTTCGAATTTCAAGACGCTCAACTCTCTCGTCTGCCTCCTCATCCTCAGGTGGGGCAGCCGTTTGACGAACATCTCTGAATTTATCAAAATATTTATCGGATTCGTATATCTTTGAATTGTCGATAAAGCAGCAAGGTAGATGGAAACCTTCAGGATGCGGCGTCTTCTTTAAGAATCCCACATACTTGTGGAAGACACCACCCTGGGTCTTGGGCGCCTCTTGGCGGATAAGAACCGTCTCATTGAGACCAGGGTTGCGGCGATTCACAACTGCACGACCCTCACAGAAGGGGCAGCTATTTGCCGCCTTTGTCTTACGTTCACGCCCATCCTCTCCAATCACGGGGCGACGAAGAACTGTACCCTTGAAATCACGCTCAAGGATAATCAGTTCATCACGGCCACAGAAATATTTCGAGCATACGTAATAATTTTCCGATTTCTTCTGCGCTGTTGTCCCATAGCGGAGAAAATAGAAGACTTCCTCATACTTGCTTTCAGGCTTGGGAATAGGAATTTCGCCCTTCTTCAGAGGGAACTCAACAAAGGCTATACGCGGCGGCTCTGCATTCAGCTCAGCCTCATAGATATCATCGCGCATCTCTTCAAACTGTGCACGAGAAATCACTGCAGGTTGGCGTGTGACATTGGCTGCACACATACTCACATACTTTTTCAGAGATGGGTGTGTCTTCGTATAATCAAACAGATTCTTATCAGCCTCCTTGAGTTTTGATAGGAAGAAGTCAGCAGAGATTTTACCCTCCTCAGCTGGAGCGGACCTCTCAGCTGGACTCTCTGGAGCAGCAACAACTGCAGGAGGATTCTGTCCAAGTTCCTCAGCCGGCGGCACAAATTCATTGCGAACCTCTTCCTCAAGAGTTTCACCCTCGTTCTGGGCTGCAAATTGTTTCCACATATCATCATCGCCTTCAGGTAGCCCTTCTTCCTCCTTTACCTCTTCTTCTATGTCTTTGACCTCCTCTACCTCTGCCTCCTTCTCAGCAACCTTAATCTTCTCCGCAATCTTGGGCGACACACGCAGCATCGTATCCGAGGCAGTAAAGAGAATGGATAAAAGAGTGAGAACCTCTTGTAAGGCCTTCTCAGAGGTGACATTATAAAGATGAAAAGAGAAGAAGGGGTGTTGAGCAAAAATCGCAATATCAATGCCTGTATTTGAGTCAACCGTTTCTCCTCCATCAAGAACTGTCGTCTCTCCACGTGATTTGAGCCACCGACCCAAGGCCTCCTGGGCAGCCTCAGAGTCAAGCTGGAATTCCTCCTCCAGGGCGGCCAGAACTCCGCTATCAGTCTCACCCTTCAGCATTTTCAGATTTGCATACTGGGTGAGGAAGGAGGCGATACGAGATTCCGTTGTGAAATTATCAACACACTTGTAGCGTAACATGGCAATGGGTTGGTCACCTGGGAGAGGGGGAATCTCCTGGAAAAAGGGCAGGAACTTGGGCAGTCTCATCTTCAGAGTCCCCTTTGTAAAGACAGGCTTGGCAGTTAACTGAATTCCATAAATCAGTGTGGCCGTCTGAAGAGAGAGCGGTAGTTTTGCATAGGGTAGCTTATCGATTCCCTTGCTAAACTGTGTAACAAATCTGCGAGTGCGGCCATCATCGTCTGTGTCAGTGAATAAGGTATCCAGTTTGCGTATGCCCTTTGGTGGTAAAATGGTTGCATCCGCATACTCACTCTGGTTCGAGTAGGTAAAACGCAGAGTCATATAGATGGGATTTTGCTGCTGGGATACGCCACCCGCCTGGAGAACGCACTTCGCCATCAAATAATCATGTTCAGGATTGGGATTTCTCTCACGTGTCCATTGCTTAAGAACACGAGCAAGGTCAGCATCAGGTGTTGTCTCATCTTGTAAATGGAGTTTGGTGATTGCGGTTCCCTTATTTGGCATGAGACGCATATAGGGTCTATCCACCGTTACAGGAACAGCATAGAAGAGGGATTCAACATCTATACTCTCATCTGGAGTCTGAGACCATCGAACCTGGAGATGGCGAACACCAGAGAAACGAATATCTAGTTCATCGCGTCCTAGAAGCTTATTCAGATTCTCAGCAAGTGCTGTTATATTCAAAAAACGCTGAAAACGAATATCAACGAGCCTCTTCTCAACTACATCATTTTCATAGGATAAGTTCGGAAAATAAGGGCGTACATAGGCATTCCATTTAGCCTCTTGCTCTTCACCCATTGCCTTCAGGTCATCGTATAGATAGAGATGCAGCTCTGTCTTTTTTAGATTCTCTGTCAACATCTTGCTCATATCTGTCAATGTGAGGTTGCGCGCGGTTCCATTCTCATCAACAAAGTCAATAGCAATCTTCTTTGCCTTCTTCATATCAAATGGTTTGGCAAGTAGAATCGCTGACTTTTTTCCAGGGATAAACCAGTCAAAGTCAACTGCACTGCGAGTTCCACTGAGTTTAGAATAACAGAGAAACTGATATTCAGGAAAGACCCTTACATCTGTTACCTTGTTCTTCAGTTGTTTATAAATGGCGAGTTTCAAATCATAGATACGTAAAAAGGGGAGGAGAAGTGGGAGCTCGAGGTCCTCTCCTTCATCCTCTGCGGACCGGTGAAGAATGACTGTGATTTCTTTTGCCCTATCATAAAAACTCTGTAGAGGTTGTGGATGTATTATATTTTCTATCAGCCGACTTATGACCGGAGACGACATCTAATTTAGCGGTGAGACTAAAAAATAAGAGAGAAATTTGTAATTTTCGCTCTTATTCTTTTTTGAAAACTCACAATACATTCTCAGAATAAGTCAAGCTGTGCAGTAAGATCGTGAGCAGCATTTGTGGGGCTTCCTGAAGTATAAGATAGATACAAGGAAAGTCTGTCACCTGTATTCAATCGTGTTGAAGCATTGTAGAAATTTTGCTGCGTATCTCCAGCAGCAAATGTTACACTAAATCCTGTATTTAAAAATCCAACCGATGACATCGCTATAGGACCATTTACAGTTTGACTTGCAGATACAGTCCATGAGGTTCCACCGCCACCTGTTATATTCGTGCCTGATGTTACACCTGTACCAGCTATATATTGTCCTATTGCTAGTGCACCTGTTGTTACTGTTGCTACAGTCAAGGTGGTTCCTGAAATGCTTCCTGTAAATGTAGAGGATGGTACCCCATTTGAAATATTAATAGGTAAACCTGAACTTGCGACTGTTTGAGATGGATACACTGTCCATGTCGTCCCACTTCCTGAAACAATGTACGTATTTAAGGCAATAGAGTTTCCACTTGCATTTAATGAACCTATCGGTCCACTCACCATTTGTCCAACGGCTATACTACCCGATGTAGGAACAGTGGTTACATAAAGCGTTGTACCTGAAATGTAGCCCTGATATGATGTAGCAGTACTAATTGAAGTAAGAGCAGGTAAATAATATACAGACAAGGTGAGAGTATTTGTTCCACCAGGTGCAGCATTTAATGACGCAGATATTCCAGTAAGAAGAGCAGGTTGTTGTAACCTATAATATGGAGCAGGAAGACCAGTTTCAGGAAAGTTTCCTGCTGAAATTTGCATTGTTCCAGGCCAAAGATATCCATTTGTACCTGATGTAATATTACCCTTCAGCCCGTAGTAAATTATTGTAGGATATACATAAGTTGAAAATCCTTTACCACCTGCTGATTTTGTAACAAGGTCTGTTCCAGGACCTACTTGAATGCCAGCTGAGGCTAAGTATGTAGGATTACTCACTGAAACAGGATTGCTCTGGAGAATATCAGATGCAGTATATGCCTGTCCCACGCCAGGATAGACTGTACCAACTGTTGTCGAGCGGAGCTGTGCTGAACCGATATTTGTGGCATCGGCAGTTTCTAGGCCAATATAGGAGCCTGTAGAACTTGTATCTACAGGTGCAGCAACATAAATATTTGTGTCACGAGTACTCATTTGATTTGAACCTGACACTAGAATGCCGCGTTTATTTCCTTTTCCATTTGAAATTACATTAATAGTAGACGCTTTTATACTATTAAATGAAAATATGGAGGCAGTGAGTGAGCCAGTTCCTGAAAACTCAATAGCTGTTACAGTATTTGTAAGTGATGATGCCATTGTCGAATTATTTAAAGTTACAACAGATGTCCGCAGTTTAGAGGTTTGTGATGACGTGCCTCCAAATACAATTCCTTTCAAAATAAGGTTATCAGTTGAACCAGTGCATGTTAAAGATAAGGAAATATCTTCTACACGGCAAGATTCTCCCATAGTGAGCAAAGTTACTGAACTTGTTGTTTGTAATTGAAGGGTGCAGGCTTGGAGTGATATGCCTCGAATTGAGCAATAGTTAGGAAGAGTTAGACCTGACATCAGAGTGTGAACTCCAGCCATTACCCAGATAAGAATGGGATTCGACGAGGAGGCAACACTGGATGCGGCGCTGAATGCGGCTGCAAGAGTTTTGAACGGAGCTCCACTGATGCTGCCTTTTGAATTGTCACCATACACTAAATCGACAATGGCTACATTACCAAGAGAAAGAGTGGGTCCAGCAGGACCTATAGCACCTGTGGGACCGGGGCATCCACTGCCCACAAGAGCAACGGCATTTCTATATGCTGTTAAATCACCTGCACAACGCATCCTAATGTAGCGTATTAACTTTAATATAGAATAACTTGAGGGTTCATGAAATAGTGCCAATAGACACATCGCCGCCATCCTTCTTCGCATCATAGATAGGCTGGTCTGTTATCTTAATCCCGCAGTAGGACACAGGGTGGGCCTTGAAATCCTTGTGCTGATAGACGCCAATGGCCTCGGCCTCCTTCAGTAGCCAGCCAAAGTTATTCCAGAAATCAGCTCCGTGGCCAACAGTCTGCGTAATCATATGCGCCATTTCATGAATCGCCACGAACATCATCACATCACTATCTACAAGTTCATCTTGCGCACCTTCATCACGTTGTCTTAGGCAGAAATGAACGGCCTCACCCTTATTCACGCTGTAACTCGTAAACTCCGCATCAGGCATTGATTCAAAAATCCTGGCAGGGTCGGCCTTGAAATTCTTCTTCAACATGAGAACCTGTGGTTTATCAGGATATCTTGTCTCCACATGCATCTTGAGTTTATTCATGCGAAGACGAATCTGAGCAAGAAGGTCAGCAGCCTTCTGCTTATCTGGCATATCGCGAACTCTGTATATTTTTCCATCAACCGTTGATTTTACATCAATACTCTCATATGAAGAGCCACCAAATACTGTTTTCATATGAGAAAAGGCATTTGATAGTGCTGCTGAATAATCAGTCATCTACCATATGAACGTAAAAATAAGGAACTCAGAACTTCCTTAACTAAAAGTCACGACGGTAAGAACGACGCATACGACGTGTCGTATTTTTTAACGTCTTATTTATGTTCTTCATCGCATTTGACATTGTGCGACGTATCACGTTTCTGAGTATACCCTTATTATGGATATACTTACCCAGTGTTCTAGTCGCTCTGTATCCCGTTGTTGCAGGTGCCGTAGACGGTCTGGGTAGTGTCGGCATTCTGTATTATATCAATAATTTTAAGCATCATACGTGATTAAAATTAGTTCTATAGATAAACCTCTGTTTAGTTAACCTCGAAGCTGCGGCGATTGACGTCAGGCTCAATCGTGCTGTTGTTAAACACAGAGACAGGGACCTGCGGGTTCGCGGGCTCAGAGCGAAGCTGGTAGTTCGCATTGCGCAGGGACTGGCCAACTGTGTTGACGCCGATAAGGGCACCCGCGGACAGGAAGTTCTTGCCCTTGAGGGAGCCCGTGCCCATCGGGTTCTGCTGCGCCCAGACAGAGTTCATGTCCTTGGGAAGCAGCTCAGACGGCGTGAGCTGGTCACGGGGGTAGCAGCCAGCAGGGCTCTCCGCATTGCCGAACTGGGCAGGGCCCTCCGTAGAGCCCATATCACCGCCATCATTGTGCTGGTTCTGCTTGACAGCCTTCTCACGCTCAGGGCCAGGGGCGCTGGTCTCACCCGCCTGGGCAGAGTAGTTGGAGGCAGCAGAAAGGGTCGCGAAACCCTCCTTCTTGAAGAAGGACGGCTGTAAATACGCCAGGCTTATCACGAGAAGGGCGACGAGTCCAATAGCCGCCACAGATTCAAAATTGTACGAAGCAGCCATGTTGTTCCTGTATTAGTAATAGTCTATATTTTTAGGAAGATTCATTGGAATCATCCTCTGAGTTCTCCTCATCCGTAGGAATCTCCCCGTACTTTTCATAATATGTGTTCGCCAGACGCTGGGCCTTCAGCTTTGCCAGAGCAAGCCGTAATTTCGCTTCCTGCACAGCAGACTTGTCTTGTTGCTGCTGGTGAAAATCATGCATTCTATGTTCATCCGTAAACGGAATATCATTCACTTGTTCGAGTTCCTCGGCCGAGGTTTGAATGGTTAAACGGCGAATATCAGTCGTTCCATCTGTCGGAGAATCGGGGCGGGACATCGGTGGAAGGAATCGCTCAGCAATCTTCGGATTGGTCTTCACAAATGAAACCAGGCTCCACTCAATAACAAAGCCCTGTGTGGAGATTTCAAGCCGCGTCGGGCGCCATACAGGAAAGAACCATTCGCTCTCAGGCTTCACTGAGTCAATCACATTCCATGTATTGAGAAGCCTCTTCACAAGAGAGGATTCGCGTAAGCGTGAGGAAAACCAATGACTCTCAGTATCCTTGGCAATGAGAGCGGCGGCGAACTCCTTGACAAACGCTTGAAACGAGACTGAGTTTGTGTCGGGTGATTCAATCGTAGTATTTCCTGAAAGGTCGATGCACTGCGAGTCTGACTGCAATGTATAATCGGTGGATATCTGAATTGTATAGACCCCCTTACGAGCATCCCATGATGGACTCGCAAAGGTGAACATGTCTGCGTAGAAAACCCTTCTTTGCTTTAGGTGTAAAAAATAGGAAGAGAGGTATGAGTGATTTCATGCAAAAAGTGTTTCGATATATCAACCGTGATGAAACACGTAAGCAGATACAGGTGTATGTCGTTGACCCTGTGATAAGTCATATCATGGAGCGTATTTTTCCATATATTATCCTCGTCTGTGTTTTCTTTGTCGTTCTTCTTTTATTGGTCGCCTCAATCCTCGTAATTATTGTATTTCAACTCCGGAAGACAGATGCGGTTGCTATAGGTGACGTACTTTCATGAGACTACATAGAATGAATACTCAAGAACTAGGAAACTATGTTCGAAACTGGGTACATTATGATAACTTATCAAGCACTCTAAGTAAACAAACACAGAATGCAAGACGAGTTCGCGATGAGTTCGAAGAGAAGATACTGACACAACTTCATGCGCATAATATGGACTCAGCAGTTATCCAAATACAGGGAGGTCGTTTGAGTGTCGTAGAAGAACGTCATACTCAACCTCTGACCTTAAGCCGCCTTGAAGAAGGGTTACATGCCTACTTTGATGAGCAGAGACGTCTTGGTCGTCCCATTCCTGATGATACCTCTGCAATTATGAAATTTATAAAGACTGCACGACCTGTTGAACTCACGCGTAGGCTCAAGAAACAGACTACAGTACCACCTCTACCACCGCCTCCATCTGCACTCACCTAAGGGACGGCGCTAAAATTGATGAACCAGCTCATATACAATACATCAGGTAGTTATACTCTATAGTTCAAGAGCTATGAGTATCTTTGAGATTGTTCGTGCACGAAAGTGGGAGACCTGGTGTAAGGAGCTGGTATATAATGAGAAAGATGAGTATATCAGTCGAAAGCTACTTCTTCTAGACCTGGTAAAGAATGCCCTGATTCCCTTTCTGAATCAGAATGGATATGTTCTTTCCTGTAGCTCACATCGTCTTGCCGAGTGTATCGCTCGGTATCTATATCTTGGTACAACGCAATATGAGTCTTTGAATGATGATTGGCGAGAGGAGGATTATCATCACTATTACTATGCAATCGATGACGAGGATTGGGAGAACTTTTGGTCACAGTGTGTTCTATGGGCAGACCTCGAGAGTGTGAAGACTCGAGAGATGGTCCGTTATATTATCTGGACTCTGCTCGACCTCTATAGGTCGCCTGCAACACGCGAGGTCGATAAGATGCTTGGCCTCACAGAGGACGAGAATCTACTTGTTGATACCCGCGACCCTTACTTGATTGATTCCTCAAATGGGTACTTCAATTAATTACGGGTTCTGACCTTGCGTGTCCAGTGTCCCGCCTTTTGGGTCTGACCCTTGCACTTGGTCGAATCCCAGCCAGTCTCACTTCTGTGGATAAAAGGGCAAACCTTGTCTTTTTCTTCAACGAAATCATGCGCCCAGCAATCCTCCGTTGGACCAAGACAGTGATTCTTGCACATGATAGGTAGGCGTTCGAGTTTACCATTCTTGGTATATCTCTTTCTCATCTTCTCAATATAGCTACGCTTCGCCTTATCCATGGTCACAACTACACGGTCCTCTACCTTGCGAGCCGCCTGGGCAGCCTTACGTAGTTTATCCTGCGCCTCACGCAGCTGTGCCTGAGCAAACTGGGTCGCCTTGTGTAAATCAGCCTCGAGCGCATCCTGTTTCTCACGCATGGCCTCCATGAACGCTATCTTCGCCTCGAACTCCTCTTTTTCTGCACGCTTCTGCGAGGATGTCTTCTTAAGATTTTCTTCATAGGCAAGGTCGCCCCAGGGTCTATTATATGCCTCCATCTAATTAGAGTCCCACTTATTTTTACTGAAGGGCAGGATACCCAGCTCATTTGCTTGTGCCTGGAACTGCCGTACCTTTTCTTCCGTCTTTAATGAAGAGGCTGTCAGAGGTAAGCGGCCATTCTTCATAAGGGCAGCCTCATCGTGACCAGACTGGCTTGGCTTTGTTCCATAACAATTGACGCCAAACTTCATCTCGGCATTGTCAAAATAACCGCCATTCACTCCAGGCTTACCACAGGCCTCGCGCTCATCACCCTCGCCTGTCTGTAACTCATCCCAACTTGCCTTCTGTGTAGGATAGACGGCAACCTGACCCTTCACCCAGCCGTAATTGCACCAGTCAGCACCCTTATTATAAGCCTCCTTGACCTGGTTAAATGTAGCCAGCTCGGCACCCAGAGCCTTGCATAAGGGTTCCGCATCATAGTAAGAAAATTCGTTCTTGCTGACATTGAATACCTCTGCAGGTCCCTTGCTAGGGAGTACAGTCTCTAAGATACTTTCAGTAGGTGTGGGGGGAATTACAGTTGGCAGACCCTGTGTTGCAGGTGGGGGAGTTGATACATGAATAGGTTGAGGCGGTGCGGAGTTAAGATTCAACATCTTACGAATAGCATTCGACACATTTTCGTAACCAGCACGTATCTCTGAACTGAAGAACTGAAAGAGGAGGGCGAAGATAAGTGTAAAAAAGAGAAAGATGCCTATCGGAAGCCCCCACTCAGAGAGCATACCACTCGTATTTGTCGCGGAGTTTGCTATTGTTTTGGTAGGTGTGCTAGACGCAAATGCATTTGGCTGAAGTGTCGTAAAGATGCTTTCATTTGACTTCGGTCCTGTCGCAATAGTTCCGAAAACATTTGAGTTAGTAAATCTCTTATTCAGATTTGTTGCCGTATTGCGAATTGTTGTTCCAAAGGTGTCAAAGCCATCTTGAATCTTGTTGTTCAGTGTGCTCGCAGTATTCATAAACGTGCTAGGCTGATTCACAAAGGAATTTACAGGCTTGGCCAGGTTGTTCGTAACAAATGAATTTACAGGCTTGGCCACTGTATTTACAAACGTATCAACAGGTTCTGCTAGGGCACCCTCACCTAGAAAGTTTTTACTCTTGATATTGCTCATCTCTACCATATGATATTAAAATTAAGGAAGCGTAGTAAACCTTCTTAATTGTAAAGATATAGTACCTTACTCACTTTCTTTATACACCATCATCAGGGTGCGTGCGGTTGCCTCCACGCTGGTTGATATAATCGCGCTGTTGAGGGGTTGTGCATACGCAGCCACCGTCGCAGCTGAGAGAGGCGCCGCAGCACTCGGGCTTGCATTGATTATTCTTAAAGATAAATAGGGAATCAGGGCCAGGCTTGAACTCAGGGCCCAGGAGCGGCTCATCAGGAGCCGTGTAGCGCCAGGACGAGACCTTGTTACCCGTGGATAAGCGGACGTTGTCAAAAGCACCCATGGGCATGTACTGTTCACCCGCACCCGCACCTGAGGCTAAGTTGTAGGTGGAGAAGCCCTCCATCGAATTACCACTCGCATCCTTCTTCGCAGGAGGAGGCATCACTGCCGCCGCAGAACCCATCGTGGCAGCCGGCGTAATAACAGCACCCTGGAACGCCTCCATGTTTACCAAGCCGAAGGGCGTAAAGTACATCATGATTACATTGGCGACTAACAGCAGAACCAGAGCACTTATCAGAATCGTTGTGCGCATTTCTTCTTTAGACTCATTTTTTTTATTGCTCCTTGCTCAGTCTAAAATGCTTTCAGGGGGCCAAAGGTCTTCGCCACCCAATCGCGGTCCGCCGCAAAAATACGTGCAGAGTCGGGAGACACTCTGACCCCCAGTTTGGCAACGGCATCTAACTTTCTGTAAGTACTGAGAGCACCCAGGTTGGCAACGGCCTCGCGGAGCGCCGCGTGTCTCTCCTCCACTGGCTTCTTCGATGAATAACCGAACTTCGTCATCTCACCCTTACGAAGAGGACCGATGGGCCGAGGAACACCCTTGCCAGGTAAACCTGTATCTTTGATACAGGAAGCAGGTACAAAGAGCGTATCGTTTTTCGGGTACACCTTATATGTGGTACCGGACGCCTTTCTTACAGTATAACCACGCTGACGTACAACCGTGCTGTATTTACGCGCGTAGGAGGCTCGAGCGACATAGCCAGGAGGGCAGTGTACCTCACTTTTTTTCTTAGGTGAAATACCCTCGAGGCGGTCTTTCATTTTCCGTAAGGTCTTACGCTTGAAATCCTTACTCGAGTCTGTGTATGGCGAGGTAGAACGTACGCAACGCGTAGGAACATAGGTGCCTGCCGCTGTTGTATACGCGCTACGCTTATGATGTCCAGGAGGGCACCCTTTCACAGCATTGAACGGTTGTGATTTTTCAAATCTATGTTCGTCCATATCCTATTCAACGGTGAGTTTTTCTTTCTTTTTCAACCTCGTTAATTCGTAGAGGGTTTACAGTATTATTGTAGATAAGTAAATCCAGCTTCAGGTAATACGCCAAAACCTTATCATGAGAAACGCTAGGTAATAATTCATTGTACAGCTTTATAAATTCCACATGCATAAGGTCATCGGCCTTCTCAATATCCTGGTCCTTATACACAAATTTCTCAATAATCTCTTCTTTTAAGGTGGCCAGGCGATGTCTAAATTCTTCCACCCGTCTATCGTCCATGGGCTTCTGTTTCTGGTTCTCGCTGCGTTTTTCTATTGTATAAAAAAGACCTCATATCTGCAGATGGAAAATCTAAATCCGGAAGGCATCCAAGCTGCCGCAGCAGAGGCCGCCACACGCCAGCACACCTTCTCCGCCAAGGAGCGAGCCTCCTATGTTCGTGCGATGGTGAATCGCTGTGAACTCTATAAGCAAGATGGACTCTCAGCGGAGGCGATTAAGGAGAGACTACCAGAGTTTGCTCGCGACTATCCTCATCTTTTTGATTCTGTAACGAGTTCCGAGGAGTACCACAAGAAGAGTCTGCAGACAATGTTAACACTTCTCGACCGTATGGGTGAGGGTGACCTGTCGCAGCACCAGGCCTCCGTGATTGTAGGGCAGAGACTCGTGCAGACATTTGTAAAACCACAGCTTGAACAGCCGCCGCAATAGGCTGCCTTTGAGTGAAAGGCATATTGAAAGACGAGCACCAATGAATACTTTGTTTGAAATGAGTATTAAAATCATCTTTCCATTTGAGAGGATTTTGAATATATAGGTCAGCATCAGCAAGTGCAGACTTCTGAATAGCAAGAACATTCTGAATATTCTCTTGAAAGCACGATATCTCACTATAGGGATAAAAGTCTTTTAGACTTTGAGACTCAATCTCTGTCAGATGAGTCAGAATGGAGGGAGGTAGCGTCTTAAATCCAGAACAGAGGAGATAGCGTTCAGAATTGCATGGACGACTTGTGGCAGGCTTGTACAAGGTCCACTTCTGAAAACAGGAAATAATCAGAGAAATCAGTACCTGGGTGGGTTTTGCATAAATATCAAAAAACTTCAGGACAAGGGCGCCACCAGGGAGCAGACACTGAAGACCAATAATCGATGAACAGACGAGCAAATGAAAAATACGCTTCTCTTGCATAAGATAGTCAGTGGAAAAGTCAAACCCTCCATCTGCAGTAAAGAGATGCACACCTGGCTTCGCAGACTGAATAAACGATTCCTGATTTCCCTTTTGATAAATATCACCCGTTCCATCAATGCCATAATGAAGTATCACTTCTTTGTGCTTTTGAAGAAAGGTATTGGCTCGACGCCACCCAGGTGTATGATTATCCGTGGGTTTGAGTGTCATTGCTAAACAGGAAGATACCCGCTTAGAGTACTTCTCCGCCCGCTCAATGAACGCCTCAATAAAACCTCCAGGGCCCTCTGCAATATGCGCGGTTCGAATCTTGGCGAGATTCTTAGGCAGACGGTCAAAAAACTCAAGAACAGCAAGAATCTCAATCATCTTGTAAAAACTGCGACTCAGAGGTCTATAGAGGCAGAGGGAGGGATGAAAATGTGAGTCATCCTGTGTGTATATGCATTCATAAGGATTGGCCATCTTCTTAGCAAGCTCCCAGACATGATACTTTTCATAGAGAGCAATCTTATCTTTTGAACTCTGCAAGGATGTATCGACCGCGACCTCGGACCAGGATGCGAATCGAACATCCAGCTCTTTGTAGGGAGTTGAACAAAAACTCACAGATTTCCATGGGGGTTTTTGTTCTCCGTTTTCCATACTTAATAAGTGTTCTAGGTCTTTAGTCCTCCAGAACTACCATATCCACATCAGGCTCATTCACAAGAACAGCCTCCGTCGGCATGGCAATGTTCATACGCAGGCGCGTCTTTGAACAAAGGTCGTCGGCATTCTCAAAGAGTTCATCCTCAACCTGTTCATCCGAAGGACCCTGCTCCTCTTCTTCCATATCCTCAACCAGAGGCAGATTCTCCTGGAGACGCATCAGGGCCGTCTCATCAAGCAGAATCTGACTGAAGGCCGTGCCGCCACGAATCACCTGTCCCGTCATGATATTCGCCGAGACGCCCGTAATCGGGTCTACCTCTCCAAAGACCGCTGCACGAAGGAGAATCTTCTCCGTCTCCTCAAAGGAGGCCTTCGCCAGAGGTCCAATATCATTCTTGTTAATACCATAGCGGTCAGCAGACATGAGCTTACCCGCGCGAGTCATCACATCGCAGAGGAGACCAGGGTGGCGGAAGTTCACATCCGCACCTGCAGCCTCGAAGAGGGCAATAATCTCATTCAGCAGTACTGTGCGAGTCGCCTCAATACCAAGATTCTCGAAGATGTCGTGCACATGGGAGGAGACCAGCTTGGTGCCATCAACCATAGGATGGCTCATCACCGCCTGGTAATTCGTGCCATCTGTGTCCAGTACGTACTGTGTCACCTTCTCATACTTCCCATCCGTGTACTCCAGTGTATCCTTATCCTCGCGGAACTTCACAGACTTTATACCCGTGACACCGCGAATAACAATACCATTGAGAAGACGATTTACAAACTTCTTCAGATTCGCCAGGTCGTCCAGACCCGACTTTGCCAGGGCAGGAAGACGAATGCGCATAATCAGACGAGGGCTGTTGAAGTCACTGTAAATTAGATGAACCTCGTCGTCGAATCGCTGTCTGAGAACAAAGGCAATATCCTCCATGGAGATATTCTTGGCGAAGAGGCGCTCACGGTCGAGCTCCATGCGCAGCATCCAGCGGCTCCACACACCCTCCTCAGCGACATCCGTCTCGGCCTTCTCAAATTCCTTGTAGAAGGAAATAAACTCCTTGTCAGCCTCATCAGCAATTGTCTCCTCGTCCTTCGGGTCATAATAAATGGCAGCCCGCGTCGTCACATCGCGCAGGAGTGTTAGCTCCAAGTCTTGGCAGACCTCGCGCGCCTTTTCCCTATCATGGCGGAACTCAGGCTTCAAGTAGACCGTCAGTGAGATGGCCTTGGGTGACTTGGTCACCTTGAGAAGCTCCTTGAGACGGGGTACACCTCGTGTCACATTAGACTTTGCCGCTACACCCGCCAAGTGGAAGGTGTTCAGGGTCATCTGTGTAGACGGCTCGCCAATACTCTGTGCAGCAATGATTCCCACCTGTTCGCCAGGCTGAGCCCAGGCCTGCCAGTTACGCAGAACAATCAGCTCGAGGAGCGTGTCAAAGGCAACCTTCGTAAAACGCTGCTTCACAATCATCTTGTGGGGTGCAAGATAGAAGCGGAGCATGGCCGCCCACAGCTTATGATAGCTCTGCGTTCTGAGAATGACCTTCTTAATTCCATCGAGAACGTAGCCGACAGTCAAATCCGTTGCCTGCTCCTTCGCAAGATGAAACTTTACACTCGTGTTCAGGATAAGGCGGTCCAGATTCACACTCGCGAACGTATGAGTATCTTCCTTGAAGCGATAGACATCCTCTACCAGCATGCGGCGGTCCTCCAGGACCTGGCGAGAGAACTCCTCCAGAGCTGCAAGCTCCTCAGGTGCAGGTGCGGCAGCAAGAATACCCTCCCATGAGACACCGTTCGCGGAATACTGTGTCAGAATATCTGAATCCGTCATCTTTGAAAGGCCAAGACCCTGGGTCTCAATCTTCGTGCTGTTAATTCCATCCTCGCCATAGTGCAGCTGAAGAACATTGCCGCGGGCATCACGCACGGAGCCATCGAACTGGATAACAAGGTCCTCCATCGCCTTCACCAGTTGTCTCTGAATGTAGCCCGTATCAGCCGTCTTCACAGCTGTATCAATCAGACCCTCACGACCTGACATGGCATGAAAGAAGAATTCCTGTGGCGTAAGACCCTGGATAAAACTGCTCTCTACAAAGCCACGAGCCTCTGCGCCATCGTCATACTTCTTGTAGTGAGGCAGCGTGCGGTCCGAGAAACCATAAGGAATACGCCGTCCCTCAGGTGCCTGCTGCCCTACACAGGCCATCATCTGTGCAATGTTAATTGTCGAGCCCTTGGAACCCGCGCGAACCATGGCAATCAGACGATTCTCATCAGCCAGAGAGGAGAGTCCAATCTTTCCTGAGAGCTCCGTTGCCTTATTCAGCTCCGTGAAGACCTTATCCTCAAACTCCTGCTGATTTGTCTTACCCGTGTTATTATCGAAGAGGTCGAGGTGAAGCTGAAGAAGAATATTCTCAATCTCACCCTTTCGCGCCTTGATAACCTTGTCCATCTCCTTGCGAGTATCCTCGTCCGCGACAAGGTCGCTTATGCCCACTGAGAAACCATTGTAGACAAGGAACTGCTCAACCGTGTTCTGCATGGCATCAATGAAATCAACCGTGGGTGCTGAACCATAGTCCTTGAAGATGGTGTGCACAATACCCTTGGACGGCTTACTGAAGATATCCTTATCCATGATACCCTGCGTAATAAGACCCTCCTTAATGATAATGTAATTGTCACGCTTCTCATCCGCCGTCTTTGCATCCTTTGTGAAGCTGTTGCCCATCTCCAGATTAATAGGAGGCAGCAGCTGGCTCAGAATCTGCTGACCTGTAAAGCGGCCATTTGTACCTGTCGGCTTCGGTACAATACCCTCAAAGCGCTTGTTCCACATCATCATCGTCATAAACTCACGACGGTTGAAACTGACCTTGGGGCGAGTCATACGCCAAGAACCCACCAGAGAATCCTGCACAACACCAATCACAGGCTTGGCGTGACGAGGTGTGACAATCTGATGCGGTACAGCCGCAATCTCAGCCAGCTCCGTTGAGGCCTCGAGACTCTGCGGAATATGCGCATTCATCTCATCACCATCAAAATCGGCATTGTACGGACTGGTGACTGAGACATTCAAACGGAAGGTATTATACGGTAGAACCTTCACACGGTGACCCATCATTGACATGCGGTGAAGCGTAGGCTGGCGATTGAAGAGGATAACATCCCCATCGGCAAGATGGCGGTTGACCACATCTCCAAAATAGAGTACGATTTCCTTGGTATTCACATGACGAAGGCTCGTCATACGACCATCCGCACGAACCAGAGTCTTCGCTCCAGGATACTTATCAGCACCATTCTGAATGAGCTTGTACATCTTATCGCGATTGTACTGCGTGACACGCTCAGGAACCGTGAGATTCATGGCAATCTTGATAGGCACACCAATCTCCGCAACGGAGATATTCGGGTCAGGAGTAATGACTGAGCGAGCCGAGAATTCTACGCGCTTACCCTGAATATTATAGCGGATACGACCCTCCTTTGAGCCCAGGCGCTGCTGAATAGATTTCAGAGGACGGCCACTGCGCTGAGCAGAGGGGGCCACACCAGGAATCTGATTATCAACCAGCGTGGCTACGTGATACTGAAGAACATTGGTGTACTCATCAATGATGTTCTTTGCCGCGTTATTGTTAATCTTATCCTGAAGAGTGTTATTCGTATTCACAATATCAAAGAGCTTGTGAGTCAAGTCGTCCTCAGAGCGCTGATTATTGTCCTGGATGACGGAGGGGCGAACCTGGGGAGGCGGCACGGCCATGACCGTGCAAATCATCCAGTCAGGGCGGCACCAATACCAATTCAGACCCATGAAATCAACATCCTCGTCTGTGATGCGACGGAAGAGACGGAGAACGTACTCTACCTCTAAAATCTGACGTTCCTTCTTAATCTGCCCCGCTTTCTCCTGTCCTGGTCCCTCGATATTGTCCCACTCCGCAACGATGCGGGCAATACCATCACGAATATAGCGGTCAGGTTGACGCGCACCGCAGCCATCCTCCGTCTCCTGGCCGCAACGACCCAAGTTGCTTGTCAGGTTCAGCATCTGACGCCAACGTGTTTCACCGCGGCGCTTCGAAAGATTCGTGTGAAGAGCCTTATCTACAAGGAGCTTGCTGCAGCGAATACAAACACAGCTGAGAACATTGAGAACAAGAGGGAAGAACTGAATATAATAGACAGGGCGGGCAAGACGGAAATGGCCGAAATGACCCGGGCAGTGGTGATTTGTTTGACCGCAGCTGCGGCACGTCTTTCCATTATCTAGAACACCCATGCGCGGGTCAAAGAGTCCACTAATGCGGGGCTCATTACCATCATACGTTCCTGCATTTGTAATTTCAACTACAGAACGCTTTTCTATCTCATCAGGACTGAAGATTCCGAATTGAATTCCTACAATAGGCTCAATTTCAGAACTCGGTCTAACTAAACCTGAAGGCATCCTCTTATGTAGTAGTTATTCTTTTCTAAGTAGTTTATCAATTTTACATGTTCGTCATATCCGCTTTTACCATCTCAGATACAAGTTGGGAAAAGGTCGTTGTAGGTGTCCAGCCCAAGTTTTTCTTAGCTTTTTCAGCATTTCCTACTAAAAGTTCAACCTCAGCGGGTCTGTAGAATGAGGGATTTACTGCAACCAGTAATTTTCCAGTTGAATCATAGGCCCTCTCATCCTCTCCCTTACCTTTCCAGGTCATAGACTCAACTCCCGCAACATGATATGCGGCCTCAATAAACTCACGAACAGTGTGCTGTTCTCCTGTTGCAAGTACATAATCGTCTGGCTTTTCAGCCTGAAGTATGCGCCACATTCCCTCTACATAATCACGTGCATGGCCCCAGTCTCTGCGCGCATCTAGATTGCCGATTTGTAAGACCTTCCCTTCAGCTATGGCCTTCGTTATCTTACGAGTGACGAAATCCTCTCCGCGACGAGGACTCTCATGATTGAAGAGTATACCATTCGTGGCGAAGATACCGTAACTTTCGCGGTAGTTCTTCACAATCCAGTACGCATAGAGCTTCGCCACACCATAGGGACTCCGTGGATAGAACGGTGTGGTTTCCGTCTGTGGCGTCTCGACGACCTTACCGAAAAGTTCACTCGTACTCGCCTGATAGAATCTGATTTTGAAATGGTCAGGCTGTGACCGTATCCAATCAACAATCGCCAGAGGCGCCAGACCATCCGCCTTCGCAGTATATTCGGGCATAGAAAAGGATTGGTGCACATGACTCTGTGCTGCAAGATTGTAGATTTCAAACACGGTCGCCTCGCCTGAAATTGTAGACCACACCGAATTGAGAGTCATATGAAGAGCAGATGTATCTGTAATATCCCCTATGTGAATACGAAGTTTAGGCAGAATATGCTGTATGCGGGTGAGATTCTGGTGATTTGAACTGCGGCGTGAGAGACCATGCACCTCATAACCCTTTTCTAAGAGAAGCTCGGCCAGGTAGGAACCATCCTGACCTGTAATGCCTGTTATAAATGCGACTCGCATACTATGTGAACAGTTTCAAAATCTTTAGATTAGACGCTGTTGAGCTGAGCTGTCTTAAAAATTCCTAGGCGTTCATTTGACTTATCGAATGCGTCATAGCAGTATAAGACCTCCACTGTTGAAAGGTCCAGGTGGCTAGCAAAACAATAGAGACTGCTCTCCAGAAGATGGATTTCTCTTGCCTTCTCTAAGAGGGTCTTGTAGTGCAAAAGAGGCTTTCCCACAACAGAGGCGGCGGCCTCGTGAAACGGATGACCCTCAGGGTAATGATTCGTATTAATATCTAGGAGTAGCAGCTCAGGAGAGCGTGCATGTAGCGAATCCCAGATTGGCATCGTCTTCATGGACGATTGTTGATGCACCACACAATAAGGCTGCCCCTTGAGACCTTCATATAAGGCAAGAGATTCGGGCAGAGTGGGTACATGAAAGTAGCGTGTACGAATATCACGTGGCATATTCAGGTCATCATAAAAACTGAGAGGAAACTTATATATTCTGTTGCTTTCAGCATGCTGAC
>Ga0136641_1000250_pt1 | contig 22803 bp, 23 predicted proteins | sample EliLak1302023Y_FD_115312 | JGI IMG/M metagenome (GOLD analysis project Ga0136641, IMG submission 115312) | Freshwater microbial communities from Elizabeth Lake, Yosemite National Park, California, USA - 13020-23Y | ecosystem: Environmental > Aquatic > Freshwater > Lake ...
CCCGTTCCTGACGGGCATCTGCAAGACGTGCGGAACGCTGGCGGTGGTCAATCCCGCAGAGGGCATCTACTCCTGCGGCTCGTGCGGCAACAAGACGGACTTTGTGCAAAAGACCATTCCGTACGCAATGAAGCTGTGGATGCAGGAGTTGGAGGCCATGCACATTGTGCCTCACATGGTTATGGAGTGAGTATCTTCGGATGAAGCATCGCTCTCACTCATAGGACGACGTTGAAGAGCGCGATACCACGTGTGTGCGAGACACAGGGCAATAATAATACCAATTGAAGACGCGATACCCATTGCGAGGGCGGAATCCGTGTCCATTCGTCTTTTTTGTCGGGTGCGTATAAATGGCGAAGACTCGGCGCACTCACCGCATGATGTTCAAGAAGTGGGCTGCTCAGGAGGCGCGCGAGATGAGCCACAAGGGCAAGCGCATGACGTTCCGCAAGTGGGCGGCCAATGAACTGAAGGAAAAGTCCCACCCTGGAAACCCGTCCTTCAAGAAGTGGGCCCGACAGGAGATGCGGGAAAAGTCGCATACACGTCGCCGCCGTTGAATACAAAATGTCGGTTGAAGTGGTCCTCGGCCCCATGTTTGCAGGCAAGACCTCGTACGCTCTGAGCGCAATTCGCAAGCATACTGCGTTAGGACAGCGCGTGTTGGTTCTCAAACCGGCTTGTGATACACGGTTTGGAGTGACCTCCGAAATCACGACCCACGATGGGGATTCGTTGCCATGTATGACAACCAACACACTGAATTCTGTGACGGATGACGTCTTTGCGAGCTGTGATGTGATTGTGATTGATGAGGCCCAGTTCTTTACGGGACTGCTCTACTTTGTCGTGGCTGCAGCCGAACAGAAGCACAAGTCTGTCTACGTCATTGGCTTGTCGGGTGATTATCAGCGCAGGGCGTTCGGAGAGGTGCTTGCAGTCATTCCGTATGCCGACAAGGTGACGAAACTGTCGGCCATTTGCGCATGTGGAGGTGACGCCCACTTCACTCGCAGATTGAACCCCAATACAGGTCAGGTAATCATCGGAGGAGCAGAGTCCTATGAGGCGGTGTGTCGTGCGTGTTTTGTGGGGTAGTCGTCGCGCCCACTATTTTTTCTTGCCAGTGAACATAACAGCAATATGGGTGGTGGTCTCTTACAGCTTGTCAGCTACGGTGCGCAGGACATCTACATCAGCGGCAACCCCCAGATTACGTTCTGGAAGGTGCTGTTCAAGCGCCACACGAACTTCGCCATGGAGTCCATTGAGGTTACCTTCAACGGCCAGGCGGACTTCAACAAGCGCGTGACGGCCATCATCAACCGTAACGCGGACCTGATGTACCGCACGTACGTGCAGGTGGTTCTCCCGGCGGTGGACCTCAGCGCCGCGAACACGGCGGTCTCGGCCTACGTCAAGCGCTTCCGCTGGCTCAACTACGTGGGACACCGTCTCATCAAGACGGTTGAGCTCGAGATTGGCGGCCAGCGCATCGACCGCCAGTATGGCGACTGGATGCAGATTTGGACCCAGCTCACCCAGGATGCGGGCACGGTGCGTGCGCTCGACGAGATGATTGGCAACAGCCACGACCTGGTGCTGATGAAGGACGGTCTCGGCTATGCGCTGGACCAGTCCTGCTCGGGTGCTGAGCTCACGAACTCGTGCGCCCCCCGCGCGGGCACCCCGGCTCGCACGCTGTACATCCCGCTCCAGTTCTGGTTCTGCCGCAACCCTGGTCTGGCCATCCCGCTTATCGCTCTCCAGTACCACGAGGTGCGCATCAACGTGGAGTTCGAGCAGTGGATTAACTGCTCGTACACGGAGCTCAAGTCGGGCTCGGCGCCGACGAGCATCCAGTCGCTGACGGCCGCGTCGCTGTACATCGACTACGTCTACCTGGACACGGAGGAGCGTCGCCGCTTCGCCCAGCAGACGCACGAGTACCTGATTGAGCAGCTGCAGTTCACGGGCGCTGAGTCCATCACGAGCTCGTCCAACAAGATTCAGCTCAACTTCAACCACCCGGTGAAGGAGCTCATCTGGGTGTGCCAGCGCGACTCGTTCGTCGACTGCTCGCAGCCGGCGACGGTCCCGATTGCCGAGGTGAACGGCATGCAGCCGTTCAACTACTCCGACGACTTCACTACGGAGGGTGTTATCATGGACGTCCTCGCCCGCGGCTCGCTGGGTGGTGGCTCGGGCGTTGTCCCGACGACCTCGGATGGTCCCTCGGGCCCGTACCTCCCGGGTCTGGGTATCGCGCAGGGCCCGTCGCTCAACGGCGCCAGCTGGCTCGACGGGAATGCGGCCAACGACCAGTCGGCGCTCTTCGAGGACACGACGAACTACCTGCTCGCCAAGGTCCTGCTGGACTCGGGCATCAAGTGCTCGGGCAAGAACCCTATCGAGGTCGCCAAGCTGCAGCTCAACGGCCAGGACCGCTTCACGGAGCGCGAGGGTCGCTACTTCAACTTCGTGCAGCCGTACCAGCACCACACCCGCACGCCGACGGTGGGCATCAACGTGTATTCCTTCGCGCTCAAGCCGGAGGAGCACCAGCCCAGCGGCAGCTGCAACTTCTCGCGTATCGACAAGGCGACCCTGCAGCTCACGGTGTCCGTCAACACGGTCCGCGGTGGCCGCACGGCGCAGGTGCGCGTCTACGCCGTCAACTACAACGTGCTGCGCGTGATGAGCGGCATGGGCGGCCTGGCCTACAGCAACTAAGGTTGCTGTGTAGCAGCACGGGACCACCGAGACCCCTGCGCAAACTCAACCACAAAACCACAAATGTCGGTAGAAATCTACAGGCATTTGTGGTTACTATAATAATGGCGGTCGTAGACAGTATCGTAGAGAGCCTTGCAGACATTGGAGTCACTACCTACTTCATTGTAACGGGTGGCGCAATTGTTCCGTTCGTCGATGCAGTTGGACGCTCGACGCGGGCAACCTATTACTGCTTTCAACACGAACAGGCAGCGGCCATGGCGGCGGAGGGATACTATCGTGCGTCTGGAAAGGTTGGTGCCGTTCTGGTTACAAGTGGCCCAGGGGTCCAGAACATCCTGAATGGCGTATGTGGGTGTTGGTACGATTCGATACCTGCGTTGTTCATCAGCGGACAAGTGAACGTCAATGAGTCACTTGATTCGGTTACCTCGTGTCCTAGGCAGCTAGGGTTCCAAGAGTTCCCAGTGGACTCCACGTTTGCGTCGTGCACGAAGTATGCAAAGAAGATATTGAAAGCCGACGAGATTCAGACCGTGTTTTCCACTGCCATCGCCAAAATGATGTCTGGGCGACGTGGACCTGTGTTGATTGACTTTCCGGTCAATCTTCAGATGGGGGGCGGGTCCGTCTCGCTTTCACTCCCCCCACCAGAGCCATTGTCTCTCTGCAATCGCGTGACCATGCTCCTAGAAAAGTCGGAACGTCCGCTTGTCGTGCTCGGGAACGGGTGTCGTGATACTATGCCATCGGTACGCAGTTGGCTTGAGACGCTCGATGTGCCCTTTGTAACGTCGTGGGCCGCGTGCGACCTGATAGAACATAGTCATCCCCTTCGAATTGGATACCACGGTGTCTACGGCGACCGCGTTGCGAACTTGGCTCTACAGAACGCCGATTTCTTGATTATTCTCGGGTCGCGCATGGATACCCGCCAGACGGGTGGAAACCTCAGGACATGTTCTTCTCACTCTGTGAAGGTGATGGTGGACATTGACGCAGAGGAGATTACCAAATTGACCGAACGGGGATTCATCATCGACGTCCCCATCGTTGCCACGGTGGCATCGTTTCTCGCCTCGAACGCGTGCCCCCCGCATCCATGCGCGGGCTGGAAGGCAACACTCGCTGAATGGAAGCCCATGGTTGGAACCGAGCCGAACCGTGTTCCCGGGGACGTCTACGATATTCTCCGCTCGGTCGAGCTTCCCGAAGAGTGCATCATCGTACCCGACTGCGGTGGAAACCTCGTATGGGCAATGCAGTCGCTTGCTCTCGGTCCGAAGCAGACGCTCTTTACCAACTTCGGGAACTCGTCCATGGGATACGCGCTCCCTGCATCTATTGGCGCCGCGATTGCCACTGGAAAGCGCGTTCCTATCGTGTGCATCTGCGGCGACGGCGGAATCCAGATGAACGTACAGGAGCTCCTGACACTCTCGGCACTTGAACTTCCGATTACGATTCTCATCATCAACAACTCGGGGTATGGAATCATCCGCCAGTTTCAAGACCAGTACTTTGGCTCGCGGTATACCGCGACGAGCACGGAAGAGGTCTTCGGTCAGAAGGGCGTCGACATTGTCAAGATTGCCAAGGCGTTTGGAGTGAATGCGGTGGCGGCCACGCGCGATATCAAGATAGGACTGGTGCCGTTTCTGTACGATGTCCAAGTTGAGGCCACCCAGAAAATCTACCCGAAGCTTGAGTTCGGAAACGCTCTCGAGAACATGACTCCGTTGTTCCCGCACATCGAATCCATGATGATTGTACCTTACGTGCAGCCGAATCGGGGTTCGGGGTGGGTAACCAAGTAAACGCTTACAGGCTATACGGAGTGGTAAGCAATGCCGAAGAAGACCCTGTTTAACTTCCGTGCAATGCAAGCGTCGGGTGACCAGATTACATGGATTACGGCGTACAGCTATCCCATGGCATACGCCTCCGAGCGGGCTGGGATTGACATGATTCTCGTGGGGGATTCGGGCGGCATGGTCGAGCTCGGGTACTCTACTACGAATCCTGTCACGATGGACGAGATGATTCAATTTGCGCGGGCAGTGCGGCGGGGTGCACCGAACACGTTTGTCGTCGGAGACATGCCGCAGGGGTCGTACGAGGGGTCCGACCACGACGCCATCATGAATGCAATGCGCTTCGTCAAGGAAGCTGGCTGCGATGCCATCAAGCTCGAGGGTGGTGCCCGCGTTGCCAGTCGTATCCGTGCAATCACGGATGCTGGAATCTTGGTGATCGGACACCTTGGTCTGACTCCGCAGTCGACGGCCTCGTTCGGAGGCTACCGCGTTCAAGGCAAGTCGAAGGAGAGCTTTGAGGAGACCGTTGACGACTCGGTGGCTATCGAGAAGGCGGGTATGGTCATGCTGCTTCTAGAGGCAATGCCGTCTGAGGTTGCTCACCAAGTGTCTCGGCACCTCGGCGTTCCCGTGCTCGGAATTGGCGCGGGCAATCAGATGCACGGACAGCTGATTATCATGCACGACCTGCTCGGATTCTATCCATCCTTCCGCCCGTGGTTCGCAAAGTGCTACGTGCCCGAGATTATCGGTGCGTTCACAGAGTCTATCAATGTTCCGAACGTCAAGAAGTACGGCATCGAGACCCGCGAGGACGGGCTGAACAAGATAACATTCCTTGCAATCAAGAAGTACGTAGACGAGGTCCGAGGACGCGCTTTCCCCTCCGAGGAGTACATGTATCCAATCAAGCCCGAGGAGCTGACCGCGGTCAAGTCCTCAAAGTATTGGCGCGCGCGTGAATAAATGGATGACCAAATTATCTTAGTTAACGGAGTTTGGTGGACCAAGGACGACGGCAGCGGCAACAAAGAGGATGCCCCAGGTGCCAAAAGTTGCTGTTTGGACTTGACCACGAACTGTTCAGACGAACCAACCATAATCAGCAGCCTTGTTCCAAATAAGGGTATCATGATACAGGCGGGGGGCAATGTTGGGTACTTTACCAAGAAGTATGCCGACATCTTTCAGTTCGTGTATACGTTCGAACCTATCCCTGTTCTTTTCCATTGCATTAACCGCAACATCCAGAAGGATAATGTCTTCAAGTTTCAGGCGTGTCTAGGTGAGAAACATGGATGTGTTTCGCTTGGACGAAAGGTTGACAACAATGCTGGGTCACTGAATGTCACAGGAGTAGGAATGACACCCACGATGCGCATTGATGATTTAGCCCTCCCAGGCTGCGACCTCATTCAGCTTGACATTGAAGGGTATGAGTTGTTTGCACTCAAGGGTGGGTTGGATACGATCAACAAGTACAAACCTATCATTGTGATTGAAGTGTGTTGGGGCGGGCGTTACGGTATAACTCCCGAGATGACAGACGCTTGGTTCAATAGTATCGGATATAAGTGCACGCGGGTCATGAACCAGAACAGTGTGTATATGTTCGACGTAGCACCCGCACACAAACAACACCCCGTGTTCTCGGCGCTCAAGTTCTAACACGGTTTAACCCAGCGTCTAAAGTAAGCAATGGACTCCAACCAAGTGCCACCAATCTGCCTGGGTCGCCACACGTATACTTTGATGGACCGACACGATCACGTGTTTCATCAAACGTTACGACCGACTTGCTTGCAGTCAAGGATTGCATCAGGGTAATAACGTCTCGTATAGGATATTCATGGCCAGAACACACATTAAAAACGCCGTCTACGCTCGACCCAAGTATGGTGTCGACCCCGCTGCAGAAATCATCGACATGTAGGTAGTCAACGGTAGATGTGCAGCTGTCGAGCAATACATGTTCATTTGCTTGCAGTTTCGAAAGAACCGAAGGTACGAAACGAGTGGGTACATCGCCGGAACCGTAAATATAGCACGGGCGTATCCATGTCCACTGAAGGCCGCTCTGTCTACACAACATCTTGGATATGGTCTTGAAGCAGGCTTTGGTATGTCCATATACTGTAGTCGGGCTGTCAGGCATCGTTTCGACTGCGCGAGACGTGAGAGAGCCATACTCTGCGAAGGAGCCGAGACCCACGAAGCGGAGCGAGGAGTCAACTGACCGCAGGACATCAATGAGTTCAACACCATCCGAAATGTTATGCACCTGCTTCGGACTGTTGATATCTGCGTAGCTATTGCCTCCGTCCCACGCGCAGTGAATCACAACAGTTGGTCTGAACGTTTGGACCTGACGCGCGAACTGGGTGTATCCGGGCGTCGTGTGTTCAATGAACTCGATAGAGTCCATCACGTCTACGAGATTCGTGCAGCGCCTAGAGATGACACAGACCGCGTAGGATTTATGCAAGAAGAAACGGACGAGGTTTGACCCCAAGAACCCGTTGCCTCCAGTGATTAGGACTCGTTTCATTGTTAGTAAAGGTACGAGCTGTTTAAGCACGATTCAGAAACGCCTTGATATGGCCGCATACAATGTCCACATCCTCGAGTGTCATTCCGTGGTGGCAACCCACCAAGATGCCGTTCTTCATGATGGTGTCTGCATTCGGAAACACGCCCAAGTACTCGCGATATGCGGGGTGGCGCGTGATGTTGCCCGAGAAGATGACGCGCGTCTGGATATTGCGGTCCTCCAAGTAGTTCACGAGTGCAAGGCGGTCACTCACCTGGAAGGGGAAGGCCAGCCAGTTCGACTGCTTCGTATCTGACGGCAGGACGATACCAGCCGCGTCTTTCAGGTTCTCAAGGTACCGCTCGACGTTGCGCCTACGAATATCCACGAACCTTGGAAGCTTCTTCATCTGCTCAAGGCCAAATGCCGCATTGACCTCCGATGACTTGAAGTTGTACCCGAGGCACGCGTACAGAAACTTGTAGTCATACGGAATCTCGTCGACCGAGTGATTGAAACGCTCAACCACGAGTTCGGTATTGTCGCCGATGCGCCCCCAGTCACGGAACATCGTCGCCCGCTTCAGGTGCTTGAGCTCATTGAACATCACCATGCCACCTGACCCGCATGCAGTAATGACGTGGCTTGCGTAGAAGCTGGTCGTCGAGATGTCGGACTCATGGGTACACACCAAGGTATCTGCAGAGTCCTCGATGAGCGTAATGTCCGTCCTGCCCGTGTCGTCCAGCTTCACACGGAGAAGTTTCCAGTCAGGCGTGTTGCCAATGAGGTTGGGAAGCATAATGACGCGAGTCGCGGGCGTGATGCATGCAATGACCGAGTCCACTGATGCAACGTACGTGGACAGCTCCACGTCGCAGAACACCGGCTTGTATCCAAGCTGAACAATCGGGGCCACGGTGGTGGAGAAGGTACACGCGGGCGTGATGACCTCGGCCCCAACGGGAAGGTTCAAGGACGCGAGAGCAAGGAGGCATGCCGAGGAACCCGAGTTCACGAACAGGCCGTGCTTCTTACCAAAATACGATGCGACCTGCTTCTCGAACTCAGTGGTGTACTTGCCGTTACCAGCCAACCATGCCTCGCGGAGACACGTGTTCACTGCCTGTATCTCCTCCTCTCCATACGCCTCGAATCCGTTGGGTGCGTACCAGATTTTCTTGTCCATGGTGCTTTGGTATAGTGGCATATAAATCACTTCTGCGGCAAGTATCCCCACGTCGACACTTGTTTCTGTTTCTGGTCTGTGAGCATTTCGATTTCAGACCCCTTCAGCATTCGTTCAACGAGCACTGCCTGAATGTCAGTGCCATCGTTCTTCTCCCAGACTCCTCCATTGAAGTGAACGAGACACGGTGTCTTATCCAGCGCTATGTTATATATCTGGCCGCGACGAACCATAAAGTCGTACCACGACACTTGGTGCATAGACTGGAAGACTGAACTATCGTCTATCTTCACGCGGGATGTGTCGCGGTGAGCAATGTAAAAGAGGTGAAGAAACCCTTGGTCAAGAACATTTTCCGAAGTCATAAGCTCCCTGACTTCAGACAGGGGCTTCCACTGGGTCAACATGTACAAGAGTCCTTGGCGTGTTCCCATGTACACGCCGCCATTCGGATACAGTTGTATTCTCTGCTTCTCAACGCCGTTCCAACTGGCATACATGCCAGGTGGAAAGCAGTTGAGCTCACCGCTCAGAAGAACGTCGCACTTGGCCGCGTGGAAGCGTTCAAGCAACACGGCGGGTGGTTGATTGAGCAACACGTCATATGTGTCCGTGCAGAGAACAATATCATCGTCGCCCAGTTTGCTGAGGTAGTCTATGTATGTCTCAATTCGTTTCCACGCCGTGAGACTATACGTAGGGACTATGTAGTCAAAAGTATACCCAAAGTGGTCTGCCGTCTTCTTGTGATGTTTCGCACGCGACAGGTCGGTTGCAACTGCGAGGACATGCAATGACATGGTTTACGCTTGAAGAGACATATTCTTGGCCCCGTGTATAACGAGGGATGAAATCACTTGGTGAAACGATATATCTTGTAATTCGAGCCCGGTCGATATAAAAAGTCACATGCAAGTCTGTTGCGCTTGGCAAACTCTCCAACGGCTTGAGCAACTTGTCCCATCCAGTAGTCATCGCCGAGCATCTGGCCGCCTGGGCGCACCTTCTTCCACCAGAAATCCAAGTCAGCAACAACCGCCGCATATGAGTGGTCTCCGTCTACAAACACACAGTCGAGTGAACCATCTGCAATCTGGTCGTTAGTGATGGACAGACTGGGCTGACGAAACCACGTGTGTCTATCCTTCCACGGAGAGAGCTCTTTACGTATCAACTCGGCGAACTCGTTGAAGTTTTCGCCTATGACCTCTGGGTCGTGCTTCATGACATCGTTGGCAAACCCGTCATCCGGATAATATGTCATGGGGTCAATGAGGTAGAGCTGCGTCACGCTCGTTGACTTGAGAATCTGCTTTGCGTGCGTACCATAACCGATTCCAATCTCGGCAACGCGCGTGAAGTTGTTTTCGTTGATAACCTTACTCAGTACACCGTAGTATATTCCAGCCCACCCCCCGGTCTGGGCATCGTTCACATCAACGATTCGGTAATAGAACTCAGACAGCTTGTTCGCATACCACTTTCCAACCTGCTTCAGGCGCCCAATCTTAGCGTCTTTTCCGACCACGTAATTCGCATGGAATACCATCGTATCCTTGAGTATCTCGGGTTGATTGCTTACGACCCAACCCATCGTGAAGTGTTCCATGGGGAACTCGGTGAGTTTCGCATGAGGATACGTGCGGATATCGGACACGCCAGCGTCACGGAACATCTGCCGTTGACACTCTTGGTCGTTTTTCTCGGGGTACCGGGTTTCATAGTCCTGCAGGGTATCCAAAAAGGCGCGCGTCGGCTCTGTATTGCGGAGAGTCATATTACCAACGCATGTCCAGGGGTCGTATGCGCTTCCCATGCTAGGGGCCATATCCCGCTGGTAAACAATGTCATAGTCGGCATACTCTGCGTGGTAGGCCGCGGTGGGTTCCTTGAAGAACACGACGTCTGCGTCGACGAAGTGAACGAACCCGAACTCGGAGAGCGCCGAACGGATTATCTGTATCTTTGCCCGGTCGATGCCAATGAACTTCGCAGAGTCAAAGTTCTGAAACCCAGTATCACATGTCGTATTAAACAGCCTAATCTCAATCCGTTCTGTTGCGCGCCCCTTGAGCGAATCATACAACTGTTGGTCCATGCAGTAGAAGACAAACCGATGTGCGGAGAGGGTCTCCCGAACATTGGCAATTAGATTTCGGGCAAAGTCCAGATACCCAAAGTTGGCCGTTGAGATGACAACGGGCAGCATTTGTTAATGTCGGGTATCCTTTTATTCAAAACCGAACGTAGTAATTCAGAGCAGGAGATACGCCACATGTGAGAGGGGACTCAAGCTCCAACGTCACCGGCTTGCCGATGTCAAACATCTTGACCATGTTCCATGTAATGAAGCCATGCGAACACTTGGGGAATAGAACCCGTAGATAGCCCTGCTGTTCGGACGATGGAATCTCACTGAAACAGTAGTTGCTGATGAGAAAATTGTTCGTTCCAACTACGTTGGACCCATACGTAGCGGCCCGCTCAAAGATGATAGGAAATGATGTCGGGTTCTGCGAGTTGTACAAGCTCTGCAGGGCAGACGGTTCGTCGAGGTCTACCATGGTATACGAAGCAGGAACAATACCAAACACGGTCTTGAACTGGTCAATAGCCAGCGCGAGACCGCCATACCCACATCCGACCTCCACAATATTCGGGGTCATATTCCCAACCGTGTTGCAGTGGTCAAGAATGAGTAGAGCGTGATACACGTAGCGAAGAGACGTGGGCGACGTCTGCAGTCCACTGTAGTTCTGTGTGTTCGGCGACCCAATGCGGTCGTTCTTTGCACAGAAAATTGCGATGTCTGCCATTGAAACTCCATACTTGGCTATCGCAGCACTAAGATACAAGTATCCCTGGTCATGGGTTACGTGCTCCAAGATGGTTCCATACGCAGGGTTGCTCTTGAATCCAGAGAGGTTTCCAGACGCCACAACCGTGCGAAGATAGTTACAATACGCCTGGTACATGGTTGTCTCGCGGTGCTTCGCTCTATATCACTTCCCATCAATGAAGTATGTATGACCCAGCGTCCCTCGCGGTGTGGCAGACAACGTATAAAGACCCGTCCACGTTCATAGTTCAGGCGTCCTCAGTAGCCGCCGACGACGCGTGGATGCCGTTTCCAATTGGAATGCAGTTTACCTATGGAACGGTCGCACACACCAAGAGTCTGCAGGTTGGTCCTCACGATAAACTCGTCTTGTGTGCCATTAACACGGAGACAGATTGCCGCCGGCGCCCAACGGGTAAGAACCGAAGTACCATAGCAGCCACCCTCTTCATAAACGGAATCAAGAACAAACTCACAACTAGCTATTTCCAAGACCTTCCAACCTACAAGTTCGTCGTGTCACCCGAGGGTAATGGCGTCGACTGCCATCGCCACTACGAGGCATTGATGGCTGGATGCATTCCTATCATCGAGCGCAACCCCTTGACGGAAGCCAAGTACATAGGGTGCCCAGTGCTGTGGACCGACGACTATTCGGAGATTACACCGACATACCTCGACCGGGTATATCCAGAGATGCTGGAGAAGGTGCACGACTTCTCCCGCCTGCACATCGGGTTCTACGACTTTGCGACTCGATGCCACCTCAAGGAGTGCGGGAATTTCTGGATGATACGGATGCTGAACAAGGTCTGGTACGACGACTACACTCACATGGTGGGTATGAACCTCATGGGGGGATTAGGTAACCAGCTGTTTCAGCTTGCGGGTCTTCAGCATCTTGCAATAAAAACGGGTAGGGTCGCGCGGCTTGCAAACGTTGGGGTTCAGTCCCCCCACTCTAGCCTGTCGTATTGGAACACGATATTCTCCAAGTGGGCGAAACTGAGCCCGGGTCGGTTCGACACCTACATTGATGAGTACCGAAACATGTCGTACACGGACTGGGTTCCAATCCTTAGCAAGGCAACCTCCACGCTGTTCACGGGCTATTTCCAAGACTATCGGTATGTGTCCGACGACTTTGTCGATACGATTGTGCTTCCGACCGAGGTCCTGTCCAAGTACCCCGACATTGGGTCGAAGGTGTTCATTCACGTGAGGGGAGGCGACTATGCTGGAAACGCAGACCTAGATGTGAATCTCGACAAGTACTACGGTCGCGCCATTGCCAAGTTTCCCGGGGCGTCGTTCGTCATCTTTACCAACGATGAACCGTTCCTCTTGGCGCGGCCGTGGCTGGAGGAGCTGGACTACCAAATTGTCCGCGAGAATGAACTGGACACCTTGGTGCTCATGAGCAAATGCGCAGGCGCCATCTGTGCGAATTCAACCTTCTCGTGGTGGGGCGCATGGCTCAATCGCAACCGCACAATTGTGTTTCCGAGCCTCTGGGTGAATCCGTCGGCCAAACACAAGTACGAAGGCATTTACTTCCCAGGCGTTCAGATATGTGAAGTTGAGTAAGCATAGACTACAATGGACCTCTATTGTATCCACTTACCACACCGCAAGGACCGCCGCGCTCACCTTGACGCTATGCAAGCCAAGTATCCATCTATCAAGATTCACTTGGTCGAAGGAATCAAGAACGAGAATTCAAACCTCGGATGTCAATTATCCCACAAGAAGTGTGTCCAGATGGCCAAGGACGCGGGATGGCCATACATCATCGTGTTGGAAGACGACTGCGACTTTTGGCTGACAGACAAGCACCTGCGCCAAGCCCTTGAGACCATGGTCGACTACTACACGTGTCACCCAGAGGTTGAGATTGTCAATGGCTGTGGGAACCTCGATGGATTCACCATCACGATGTGTGAAAAGTTCAGGCAGATGTACTTTCTGCAGTCCCCCAATGTGTACACTGCGCACTGCATTCTGTATGGCGCTCGGGTCTACGACAAGGTCTTGGCTGTCAACCCTGGCATTCTGATTGACGCTGTCCAAAGCCAGTGGAACATGGTCTACACCTATCCATACCTGGCCACGCAGATACCGTCGTACTCCGACCTGCAGAAGGCAGATGTCAACTATGATAACATCCGGCTCTCGCGGAGTTTTGTTGCAAATCACATCCAAGGTCTAAGGCAATGAAGATTGGAACCATTGTGACCGCCACTGACCTGAACCCACTGTACTGCGACTTTATCCCCAACTTTGTGAAGGCGTGGAAGGCGGTGCTTCCCGAGGCCGATGTGCGCATCGTGCTGGTTGCCGACAGTATCCCTGACTCCCTGGCAGCTTGGAGCATGTACCTGGTGCTGTCCAAGCCGATTCCCGGACTGCTGACTGCGTTTCAGGCGCAATGCATTCGCCTGCTGTACCCTCGCGAAGTGAAGCGCGACGAAGGTGTGCTGATTACAGACATGGACATGCTTCCCGGAAACCGCAGGTACTACGTGGACTCGGTTGCAAACATAGCGACTGATGCCTTTGTAGTCTACCGCGACGTGTGCTTTCCAGGCGAGATTGCCATGTGCTACAATGCAGCGCATCCGTCGGTGTGGACGTCTATGTTTGGGTCTGAACCAACAGAGGCGGTACTGCAGAGTTGGTATCCTGTCGACTATGACGGTGCCCACGGCGGCGTTGGATGGGGGACAGACCAGGTCAAGTTCAAGCAGATTTGGGATGCATGGACTGGCCCCAAGGTTGTGCTGAACGATGGAGTCACTCGGTTCTCGCGTCTTGACCGCATTCATCCGTGGAACTTCACAAATCGGGTGCAGCTGCGCAACACCATTCTCGCAGGGTTCATCTGCGACTACCACTGCCTGCGTCCGTATTCAGAGCACAAGGACATAAATGACTTTATCGTTTCTTGCCTAGAGGAAAGAAGATGGTGAATGCCTTTTCGTTCTGCCTGTTTGGCGAGACAAGCAATCTATACCACCGAGGGTTCCTTGAGAACCTGGATATGATTAAGAAGCACTATCCGGGCTGGGTCGTGTACGTCTACCTAGGGTCCGACACAGAAAGCGGATTCAGGAACTACCTGCTTCGCAACCCCGTGGTACGTGTCCGCGACACTGGGATTGCTGGATTCAAGAACACCGTGCACCGTTTCTTTGCCATTGACGAGCCCGATGTGGACGTCTGCTTCTTCCGCGACGCAGATAGTAGAGTCCATTGGAAGGACCGCTGGGCCATCAATGGGTTCATGAACATGTCCAGCGGCTGCCACATCATTCGTGACCATGTAGAACACACTGCCATGATTGCGGCTGGAATGTGGGGGCTTCGGCAGGGTGCGCTGAAGTCGTCCGTTCGCGAGTTGTTTGAGTCATGGACACCGGTGTACGCAGGAAACGGAGACCCAGAGTCCGTGGAGGGGTTCGGAATTGACCAGAACTTCTTGGTGAGGCTAGTGTACCCTCGCATCCAATCTGTTGCCTTCGTTGCGTTCAGCAATGGGCAGCGGCGTACGTGGGAGAATGGTGTCGAGTTTCCGTTTGCTTGGACGAACGATGTGTATTGCGGCAGACGCGAGACGCCGCCGTTTGTGGACACCCCAGACCCACGGCGCCCACCTGTGTTCATAAAATTGTCCTATCCATAGACAATGCACATCAAGGCAACTGGGTCTCGTCGCAAGGTATGGAATGGAACAGCACAGAAGACCCCGGGCGGTCTCACTCGGAAAGACCTGACTCAGAACAAGTACGGGCGCATCGTGTCCCGTAAGCGTGCCGCTCGTGCGCGTTCGGGTCGCGCCTTCACTCGTCGCCACAAGTAGACTTTTTTGATACGCAAGAGTAATGGCAGCGCTCCTTGCGTCGGGGCCTTCACTGGGCACGATATTGCTCACAGCCTTTGTGCTCGGAGACGCAGTTGCGCTCTATGCACTGAGTGGAAAACCTTCTACTGGGATGGGGTCCGCCGGGACAACACCTGCACCTATGCAATCGGCCTTAAGCTCGTTCGGCGAGAGCACGTCAAAGGCGAAGATTGTTCGTGCGCTTCAAGACGAACTGGCCGAGCTGAAGCGTTTGGCACCTGGACAGACCCAAGGGCCGCCGACGGAACAAGATGCGGCTGAATTCGTAGATGCCGTGAGCAGGGGAATGAAGGGGTACAAGTACTCCTTGGCACGCGAGGGAGTGTTTACAAGGGCTCAGCAGAACCCTCGACTGCTGACGATTCAGGTTCCTATTGGCACGACGACCGATATGGAGTCGTTCTTAGAATCACTGATAAGGTCGGCACTTATCAAGGCAGTCAATAACAACATTGACCGAGGACTCTCTGCTACAGTCAATGCGGCAACTCTTCTTCGGTACCGCAAAGAAAAGGAAGATACACTTGAGGCATCCAACGCAGCGCGCGCAGCGGCAGCAGCTGAGGCACTCCAAGAAGGCGGCGCACTCGCCTCTGAGATTTCTCGCTTGGCGAAGATGACGCTTGCACAGCACATCAAGGAGAAGACGGCAAAGCCAGTTGCGAATGCATTTTGGACACTCGTGCGGACCGTCGGCCCAGATGACCGCAAAGTCTACGACAACCTGATTGGTGTCTTTAACGAGTTCATCAACGTCAAGGACAGTGCAGACCGCTTCATGGGGAAGGTCGTCGCGAATCAGTTGATTGCAGACACCATGTTTCTCAAGGCGATTGCCGAGTATCGGAAGGGCCTAGATGTCAACCCGCTCTTCTTGACGAAGCGGGTTGGGCTTTCCAATACCTGGGGCAAGGCGGTTGCAGAGAACAAACCTGCCCACGACGACGCGGTGCGAATCCAGCCGAGCAGGGTGGAGAACGCGGCAGGGGTTGTGGAAATGATGCCTGCCCAAAAAACCATCGTGGCTGCGCTTGATTCTGAATTGGAAGCTATCAATGCGCTGACGGTTCCTCCTGCGGCGGCTCTCGCGGCTCCTGCGGCTCCTCTCCTGGCGGCTCCTGTGGCCGAAGTGACAGAGACACCGCGGATCAAAATACGTCGTGCCCTCCAAGACGAGCTGGTACAACTTGAAAGACGAGTGAAGTTAGAGTCACGTGCACAAGCTGAGATAGACGCCGAAGACGAACTGGCGGTCAAAACCGGAACTGCTGACGCCGCTACCCAAGAACGGGTTCGCGCTCGTCTTCCCCCGCCTCCTGTGGACAACAGGGCCGCGGAGGCAGCGGCCAAGGCGGCAGCGGAAGCGGCCAAGGCAGAGGCAGCGGAAGCGGCCGCAGAAAATACAAGAGACATGGAATTACGTGAAGCCGAGCGCAACGTAACGAAGCTGTTCACAGGTCTTCGAGTTGGATCGGCAAAAGATACCGACTTTCCATTTGTTCTCAAGCTTCCCCAGATAAAATCAGTTATCAACACCCAAGAACCCGATACCGGAAAGACCCTCTTGATGTACGCAACGGAACAGCTGATGCGGGATGCTGTTAAACGGCTAATCCTCGCGGGAGCCAAGACGGATTTGATTGACTCTGGCCGTCGTTCTGCGTTCCATTATGTTGCACGCGCCCCTGTGAGTCGGGCGATGTATGTGAAGGCGCCGCCACCTGCTCCTTCGCCCCAGACTCTGACGCCTATTCAACTGGGTGTGGAAAATACAACGACCCCAGAGACGAGGCGGCGCCGCCGCGAGGCGCGGAAGCTTGGTCTGAGTAATTTACAGAAACCCAGTGATAAATCGAAGGCCGCACCCGCCGCTGCGGTTGCGGAAAGAGATGAACCTGCACCGTTCGGTCGCCCACGACTCGGCGGACAACCTCGGACACGCCGACACCGCCGTGTCACAGGCGGGGCATCCGATCGTCTCGCGATTGCCAAACTGCTCCTCGAGAATACCCTTGATAAAAGCATTGTCAATCGCGTGGATGACACGGGCTCAACGCCGATTGAAGCGGCGGCGAATGCAACGGATGTCCGAGATTTGTTCAAGCCTTTTAGAGGCGTTGTTGTCCGAAACAAGGTCGCAACCCGTCTGCCCATAACTCAACTGCCTCCGTCAGCCCAGTTCTTTCAGTTGTCGGGTACTCCCACCCTACCTCCACTTCCGCTTGGAATCGGACAGGGCCCAGCACCGCCTCCACTACCACCGCTCGCACGCCCGCCCGGCGGTCCTCCGGGCAGATTTGACTTATTGCCGCCCGCTCCTCCTGCTGCGCCCCCGGCTGCGACATCACAAGCTGACCTACAAGCCGCTTCGGACGCCGCCCGTGCGGCGAGTGCAGAACCATTCAATAGGGTCATGGCAAATAATGCTGCTGCTGCGGAGGAAGAAGCTCGCATTGCCGCCGAAGCCAAAGCCGAGGCCGAAGAGATAGCGCGAGCTGGGCTCAGCGACGAGGATAGGGCGAATTTGGACGAGTACGAGCGCATTGCCCGCGGTGAAACCCCAGGTACAGCCCAAGCAGGGCCTGCAGAGTCGCGTGTGCCAAATTCCCTAGCCGCGGCCGAGTCCGAGGCTCAAGTGAAGGCGGAAGCGAGGGCGACGGCGACGGCGGCTCCTGCTCTTCCGCTCGTTCCAATCACCGACGCCGATGTGGCGGCGGCGAAGGCGAAGGCGGACACCTCGAGGGCGGCGGCGAGGATAGCGAGAGCTGCATACGATTCAGTAAACGACCCGGGTGGGCTGCCGCAGGCCCGAGAGTTATACACTTCAGTAACTGATGAGGCGCGGGGCCAAATCAAAGCCGCAGCTGACAATGCAGAAGCGGTGGAGGCGGCGGATATGAAAGCGTTGGCGGATATCTATGGTCGCAAGGCCGCCCAGGATACGGTGCTATTTGACGCGGCGAAGGCGGCGGCCCTCCAAGGCGGCAAGCGTCGCCGTCGCAAGCACAGGACGCCCAGGCGCCCCAAAAGGCGCCAAGGTCGCCGGGCGCGGAAATCTACTTTCAGAAGACGTCGCAAGCATTAACAAATGAGTTCCGACGACCTGGTGGTAGCGAAGACTGTCCAGACCGCTCCGATTCGCATCCTTGCCGAGGGTCTCAAGTCCATGCTGGTGGAGATGAGCCTGGTGTTCGACAAGGACGGAATCCGCATGATTGCCATGGACAACACACGCACAGTCTTGACGCACATGCGCCTGCATGCGTCCAAGTTTGAGCACTACGAGTACAACCACACCGCACCCAAGTTGGATGTGGGCCTGAACACGGACCACTTCTACCGCATTGTCAAGACTGTAACGAATGATGATACCATTACCTTTTCAGTCTCCAAGTCGGAGTCCAATCACCTGTGCATCACCCTGGAGAATGGCGAGAAGAAGCGCCGTATCCGCAACAAGCTCAACCTGCTGGACCGCGACGAGTCCGACATCAACATGCCGGAGACAGAGTTTGCCACGCGCATCACAATGCCGTCCATGGACTTCCAGAAGATATGTCGCGACATGACGCTGCTGTCGGCCAAGACCGTGGACATCAAGAACGTGGGGTCCACACTGACCTTCACCTGCAAGGGTCCGTTTGCGTCGCAGACCGTGACCATGGGAGACTCAACCTCCGACATTGCCATTGACAAGCAGAAGCCCGATGAGATCGTCTCCGGTACGTTCAGCCTGCCGCACCTGGTCTTGTTCACCAAGTGCTCTAACCTGTCCAACAACCTGGAGGTCCACATGAAAAATGATTGGTTCTTGATGATCCGCTACGTCATTGCGAATCTGGGCGATATCAAGCTGTGCCTCATGCCTTGCTCTGCGTAGCTTACTCGTCAGTGTCCACCGAATCCTCGTCATCCGCACGCGGCAGCGCCGGGGCCAGTGCCGCCGGCTCGAACACGCGCAGGTAGCCGTTCTTCCAGCGGTCCACGTTCCATGAACGCGCGGCAGTCACGTCTGCATGAAGCACGTTCTTCATCAGGTCGCGCTCCGTGCGAGTGCGGCAGATGAAGCGTACCCATCCGTCTGCGATACGCTGATGTTCGTCTGGATACTCGTGGAGGCTGTACGCGATGTAGCCGTTAAAGTTCGTCATCGTCCACTGCGATGCGAGCTTGTTCGCGGGGACGGGTTGGATAGCCTGGACACGCTCATATATCTCAATGATTTTGGTGAGTAGTGCAGTGACAGCCGTTCTATCAAACTGGTCAGACAGCATACCGTTGACCTGAATATCTGACCACGTCTTCGTGATGCGGTCGGGTCCAAACGCGAGACCTGCGACGAGTGCGACTGCGTCCACAATTGTACCGCGCTTATCATCGGTATAGACCCGCGACCCCCAGACGCGCGCCCCGCGCTCGTTGAGACCCACGCCGCGCGTGAGTAGGACCTCCTTCGCGAAGGCAATCAGCGGCGAAAGCGACAACATTGCATGAAGACGGTCAACTGTGGTCAGGGGCTGGCCACCCTGGCGGTTAATGAAGATATCGATGGCCTCCGCGTCCGTCGCGTTCTCGTAGACCTCCACAATCATGTCCGTGGTCAGATAACGCTCCTGCTCCACGTCGGTCATGGTATTGAAGAACTGACCGTCACTTCCCGTGGTGACGTTTTCCACGAAGCGATGGTGAGTCGTAGTGCGCTGGAGACCATCCTCCAACGTCCAGCTACCATCGACGTGCTTGCGCAGCAGGATGCTGCCGGGGAGGGCGCGGCGCATCTTGGTCTTGTCGATGAGCAGCTGCTGGCGACGCTTCCTCCACACGAAGGTGCGCTGATAATGAGGAACGCGAATGCGCTCGGTCTTCAGCCTATCAAGAAGGATACGAAGCTTCCATGTCGTGACCTCGTAGGAGAACTCAGGTGCTGCCGGGCGGTTGAGAAGGAAGTTGACGATTTCTGCCATTTTGCTCGAGTGTATATTTTTCCAATAAATATACGGCGTTTCCGTTTTTAGGATTTGGGCCCGCTCTGGATACCGAATCAAGGCGTCTGTGGAGCACGAAAAAGGGAATGTCCCACCGTACTCTGTGGACTCTACACAATGGACACCATCCTTCAAGGTGACTGCAAGGAGGTCTTACACGGACTTGCAGCCAACTCGGTCGACCTCACAGTCACCAGCCCTCCATATGACGGGATTCGCGACTACAAGGGATTCTCCTTCACGATGGACGACTTTCGGGTCATTGCCGCCGAATTGTACCGCGTCACCAAGCCAGGGGGCATCGTGGTTTGGGTGGTTGGTGATGGAACAGTGAATGGCAGTGAGTCGGGGACCTCGTTCCGTCAGGCACTTGGATTCATGGATGCTGGGTTCAAGCTCCACGACACCATGATTTACGAGAAGAACACGTCCTCCTTCCCCGCGCGCCGTGATGGGAAGCGGTACACGCAAATCTTTGAGTACATGTTCGTTCTGTCCAAGGGCGCGCCCAAGACGGGACACCTCATCTGCGACAAGCAGAACAAGTGGGCAGGGCATACGAATTGGGGCAAGAATACACAGCGCGGACCCGATGGGGAACTGGTCCAGACTGCCGACATCAAGCCGGTTCCCGAGACGTCTCCGCGGAACAACATCTGGCACTACGTCGTTGGCAAGGGGTTCAACTCGTCGGATAAGGAGAGCCACTCTCATCCCGCCATCTTTCCCGAGAAGCTTGCCGAGGACCACATCAAGTCGTGGTCTGACCCAGGCGATGTCGTGCTTGACCCGTTCTGCGGGTCAGGAACCACATGCAAGATGGCAAAGAAAAATGGACGTCACTACATCGGGATTGATGTGAGTGAGGAGTATTGTACGCTTGCAAAGACCATTCTGGCTAAATACGAAACACCCACGAGCGCCCCTGCTTGACGAGCTCGCGGTCAGTGCCGTGGCAAATGAGCCAGGTCACAAACTTGTTCGTGAATCCGAAGGCCCGCGTCTTGCTTCCCTTGGAGCCGTGAGGGTGGATGTGAAGGAACTTTTGCCCCTTCTGCGATACGGAATTGGCGACCACGCAGTCCCGAATGCTAGCATAGTCGGCCCCAATGCTCTCCTGGATGTCGGCAGGCAGGGTGGCCAGGTCGTAGTGGAAGAGCGCGACCACCTGCTCGTTCAGAATGTCCTCCATGGAAGGACGCGACTTGTCTCGCACCAGGACCGCCATCACGCCCTTCTGGACCTTGGCGTAAGCCTTGCAGTCCTGCAACGTGGGGGCATCCACAATGTGCTGAAGGGTCTCGTACTTGTCCGTTGAACCCACATTGGTCAGGGTCAGGCGTTCCTTGGCATTGTATCCATCACCAATTCGCTTCACGTGTGTCGCCTTGACGTCGGCCAGCTTGAGGTCGGGGGTCGCGTCGGAGTTCGGCTTCTTGCCGAAGATGAAGAATTCAACCAGCTTTCCCGCCGAGCCCTTGTCGTTGCCCACCAACGACTGGCGGTTGGCATCGCAGAAGGTCCGGAGTTCGGGGCAGAGGTCGCATGCGCGGGTGTGTAGGGTCTGGAGGGTGCAGGGCAGGGACGGGTGGAGAGCGGCGATGAAGAGGAGGGCGGTGGCAGCGTCCGTGTGGACGTCGTGGAGAGTGAAGGTCATTTTGGCAGGCCGACTCCAAGGTACTCTGGCCCTACGAAATCCATTTTCAAAACAACTCGTTCAGGAGCAGCTGGATGAAACGCACTCGGTCAATGCGAAAGTGCAGGGTAGACGTGGCTTTCCAGACAGCTGTAGCGATGCACTCGCGCAGGGCAACCTCCATTACTTGGTCTCAGGCTTCTTGGGTAAACCGCATTTGCGGCATCGGCGGTAGGTGCGACGCCGACCACCGCCGTACGTAAACTCTGCATCGGGGCCCTTACCCGTTTCCAGAATGGTTTCTGTAGTGTCGTCCGAGGTTGCGATTGCGACTCCGTGACCACCCTTCTTTTTGAAACTGCCCGCTATCTCTGCGTAGACATTGTCTGCAGCCACCTTACTAGCGGGGTTATCTGCACCCACTGCGAGGTAAAAGTCATCCTTGCGCCCGAGCTTCACATACTGACGGGCTTTGGTGCCCGACATATTGGCATCGTCCTTTTTCTCCAAGTCCTTGTCGCGGGCCGCACTCTCTACGAGTACGAAGTTTTTGGCGGGCAGTGAACCCGAATCGACCTTTCCGCCTGGACCAAATCGGTGAGCAGGCGTTTTCGTACCGTCGTCGTTCTTCTTCTCCTTGATGTTCCATATCGGTGCGGTTGGACCGAAGTCGCCCATGTGGTCGTCGCCTACAACGAGAATGATGTCCTCTGCTTTGTGCTCGTGGTCCAGCAAGTAATAGAAGGCCGCGATTGCGCCGCCACATGGTTTTCCGTCTTTCTTGCATTGGGCAGTGTCCACGAATTCCACGCCCTCCTTCACCAAGTGCTGGAGTATCGGCATCTTGTCTGTGGATTCCAGCGGGTTCTTGTCCTTCGGAGTGGTGGTCGATGACACGAAAACATATGCCTTCCCTCCCTCGCCCGCCGCCGCAGACTTTACTCGTTCTATCAGCGACTTGTGTCCAATGGTCGGCGGCTGGAAACGACCGATTGTATACGCCACTGGCATTGTTATTCCTACTGAAAAAGCAATGGACACGGAGACGGGTACAGCCATTCTCGTGGTCAGCACCACGATATTCCACGCCTGGATTGTGTACGCATCCTTCTACTGGATCTCGAATAATTGTGAGTGCGTGTAACAATGCCTGGACTCCCACCGAAA
>Ga0136641_1000251_pt1 | contig 22789 bp, 17 predicted proteins | sample EliLak1302023Y_FD_115312 | JGI IMG/M metagenome (GOLD analysis project Ga0136641, IMG submission 115312) | Freshwater microbial communities from Elizabeth Lake, Yosemite National Park, California, USA - 13020-23Y | ecosystem: Environmental > Aquatic > Freshwater > Lake ...
GACGCATCAAGGTGACGCATCAAGGTGACATGCGCTTGAGTTGATCTTTGATCTTGGCCAAAGTCGATGTGAATTCTTCTATCCTCAGTTGCTCTTGCTCAATGACTTTGGCTGGTGCTTTGGCGACAAAAGCCTCGTTGCTGAGTTTGGCCTGCGCTTTGCTGAGTTCCGTCTCTAATCTCAAGACCTCTTTGCTAAGACGTGCGCTCTCAGCGGTCTGATCGATCTCGATGAACAAGCACACCCTGGACTGACCCAAAACGGCGACCGGGGCATTTTGAGCGGCGCTTTGCCACGCCCCTTCATCCTCAAAGGTTTTGATCTCTTGGAGTTTGGCCAAACTTTTGAGAACTGGCGCCATGTTTTGAATGAAACTGCTCTCCTCAGCGTTGCCCACCAAGATGTACAAGGGCACCTTGGTCGCGGGGGAGATGTTCATCTGACCTCTTAAGTTGCGGCAACCTTCGACCCAGTTCTTCAACTGGGCAATGGCGTGCTCGGCCAGAGGATCTATTTTGCCGGGTTGCGAGACAGGATAGTCGCAAACGCTCACAGATGCTTGGTCTTGGTCTTTGGGCCAAAGTCCCGCAACAGGTGCGACCTTTTGCCACAATTCTTCCGTGATGAAGGGGATCAAGGGGTGACTCAAGCGAAGGATGGCCTCAAGGGTGCGAATCAACGTGCGCCTTGTGGCACGTGCTTGCGCGGGGCTGCCTTGTTGAATTTGTACTTTAGCAATCTCCAAGTACCAATCACAGAACTCATTCCAGACAAATTCGTAGATGGCGTTGGCCACCAGATCGAGTCGATAGTCTTTGAAGCCTTGCGCAACTTGCGCTTCCACGCGTTGGAGCATGGAACTCATCCAACGGTCGGCTTGGCTGAATTGCATGTAACCATGAAAGGGTCCACCAGGAGCGCATTGCTCTTTGGAGTGTTGTTCCAGGCCACAGTCTTGCCCCTCGCAATTCATCAGGACAAAACGTGTGGCGTTCCATAGCTTGTTGCAAAAGTTGCGGTAGCCCTCGCAACGCTTGGTATCGAAATTGATGCTTCTCCCAAGGGACGCCAAGGCTGCAAAGGTGAACCTCAATGCGTCAGCGCCGTACGACGGGATGCCCAGAGGAAACTCTTTCTCTGTGTTTTTCTTGACCAAGGGTGCGGTCTCGGGACGGCGCAACCCCGTGGTCCTTTTGGCAAGCAAGGGTTCGAGTTCAATGCCATCAATCAAGTCGACGGGGTCAAGAACGTTGCCCTCAGACTTGGACATCTTCTTGCCTTGTGCATCGCGCACCAAGCCGTGGATATACACATCTTTGAAGGGCACTTTGCCTGTGAAGTGGGTGCTCATCATGATCATCCGGGCCACCCAAAAGAAGATGATGTCATAGCCCGTGACCAACACGGAACTGGGCAAGTACAGGTGAAAGTCCTCGGTTTCTTTGGGCCAACCCAATGTTGAAAAAGGTACCAAGGCCGAGGAGAACCAGGTGTCCAACACATCGGCGTCTTGGGTGAGTTGACGACCTGGGCCTGCTTCATCTTGTGCTTGAGTCAAACTTTCCGCTACATAGACGTGACCGTCTTCGTCGTACCAGGCGGGAATTTGGTGCCCCCACCAAAGTTGTCGGCTGATGCACCAGTCTTGAATATTTTTCATCCACTGGTTATAAGTGTTGACCCAGTTTTCTGGCACAAAACGAACTTCACCCGATTCAACCGCTCGGATGGCCTTTTCTGCAATGGACAGTCCCTTGGGATCCAACTGGCTTTTTTCAGTCATGGCCACAAACCATTGATCGGTCAGCATCGGCTCAATGATTTGTCCGGTTCTCTCACATCTTGGGACCATGAGGGTGTGGGCTTTGACGTCGACCAAGAGACCCGCTTCTTTCAAATCTTGCACAATGTGCTCGCGTGCTTTAAAGCGGTCCAGCCCCTGATAGGCCTTGGGGGCTTGGTCATTGACACTGGCATCCAAATTGAAAATATTGATTTGCGGCAGCTGGTGACGCACACCGACAGCAAAGTCATTGGCATCGTGTGCAGGGGTGACCTTGACCACGCCCGTCCCAAAGTCCTTGTCCACGTAGGCATCGGCAATCACGGGGATCAATCGCTCGCACAAAGGCAGATGCACCCGTTGACCGATCAAGTGTTGGTACCTAGCGTCTTCGGGGTTGACCATGACCGCCACGTCGCCCAGCATGGTCTCCGGGCGGGTGGTCGCCACCACCAATCGTTCATTGGAGTTCTCGATGGGGTAGGCGATGTGCCACATGAAGCCTTTTTCTTCTTGGCTTTCCACTTCCAAGTCGGAGACGGCTGTTTTAAGGATGGGGTCCCAGTGAACAAGGCGTTTGCCCCGGTAGATGAGGCCTTCCTTGTAGAGTTGGACAAAAGCCTTGGTCACAACCTCGCTTCTTGGCTCATCCATGGTGAAGTACTCGCGACTCCAGTCCACGCTGTCACCCATGCGGCGCATTTGTTGGGTGATGGTTTTGCCACTTTTCTCTTTCCACTCCCAAACTTTAGCGATGAAGTTTTTTCTGGAGACCTGCTCTGTGGGGCCTAGGGTGTGCCTGGATAGGCCTTGCTCTTGGAGTTGTCGCTCAACCACAATTTGAGTGGCGATCCCCGCATGATCGGTGCCTGGGATCCATGCGGTGTTGGCGCCAGACATGCGGTGATAGCGGGTCAAACTGTCCATGATCGTTTGATTGAAGGCATGTCCCATGTGCAAAGTACCCGTCACATTGGGAGGCGGGAGTTGAATGCAAAACCCAGGTGCACCAGGCTTTGCTATGTGTGTACCTTTGAAGCCAGCCACACCGTAGCCACGGGCTTCCCATTCTGGGCCCCAGTGGGCTTCAATTTCAGCGGGTTCAAACGATTTGGACAGGCTCTGTAACGCGGGCTGGTTGATGGGCGCAACTGGCGCAGAAGTTTCTTTGGAGGCAGAGTTCATAAAGACCCATGAAGGCGGAAAAAGAAAAGTACAAAAAGTACAAAAACTACAAAAGGACCGTATGGGGGTCCTTTTTGTAAAAGATCATGTCATTTTAACCGCGCTTCATGCACTTCAAGAGCCGCTCAGAGAATGGGCCTTGGCGTGTGTCCAAGGCGAAGGCTCGTCAAAGGTTTTGCGCAGAACCTTATTTTTTAGAAAATTCAGGCCGGTCGTTTCTCTCGGGTTTGAGCTTGACTTGAACGCCAGAGCTTGCTTTCTCGGCTCGCCAAATCTCTTTTCTTTGGGTCCAAAGTTTCAGCCTCTCGTGGGCATCCAGGCTTTCTTTGTGCATGGTCTCTTTGCTGCCCGTTTGAACGGTCAATTCAAGACGGATGCCATTGGGGTCAAAGAAGTAAATGCTTTGAAAGACATGGTGATCGGTCACGCCCAACACCTCAATGCCATGGGCTTGCAGCCGCGCTTTGGCGCGCTCGAGTTCCTCGATGGTGTTGACCCTGAACGCAATGTGATTGACCCAAGCTGGCGTGTTCGGTGAGGGCAGCGCCGCTTGGTCGTCTCCCAAGTCAAAAAAGGCGATGAAGGAGCCGTCCAGCAGTCTAAAGAAAAAATGCGTGTAGGGGCAATACTCGCCAGTGCTCGGCACATGATCGCTTTGAATGATGTGGTACAAAGGCAAACCCAAAATGTCTTCATAAAAATGTCTCGTCTCTTCTGCATCCCTGGCGCGATAAGCGTAATGATGCAATTGCTGTATGTCAGCCGCCTTTGGTAAGGACTCCAAATGCGGGGTGCTCAGTGTGAAGGGGACCGTTTGAGAGGACATGGTGTCTCCAAATGTTAAAAGTCATGTCACGCAAGTGTAAGGCGGCTTGAGCTTTTAAGGGTGTAAAAAAACACAAGAAATGAGTATAAAACACTTACATAAAGCTTGGGCATCGTTTTCTTGTCTTGGATGGGTTAATCTATCGACTTGGTTCCAGTAGAGACTCTTTTCAGTTGGGGTCCTAAAAAAAAAGAAATCGGTGCCCATGTCGCGCGTTCATTACAAGGAAAAATAGATCATGTCCACACTCAAGGGCTCCAAGACCGAAAACAATTTGAAAGAGGCTTTCTCGCAAGAGTCCCAAGCCAATCGGCGATATTTGTACTTTGCAAACAAAGCCGACATTGAAGGGCAGCAAGATGTTGCTGCCTTGTTTCGCTCTACCGCAGGAGGAGAGACGGGACATGCGCACGGCCACTTGGAGTGGCTCGAGCAGTGCTCAGACCCTGTGACAGGCTTGCCCTTTGGCTCCACGCGCGACAATTTGGCCGCTGCCGTGGCCGGAGAAACGCACGAGTACGCTGACATGTACCCTGGCATGGCCAAGACCGCTCGGCAAGAGGGTTTTGATGAAATTGCAGACTGGTTTGAAACTTTGGCCAAGGCAGAGCGCTCGCATGCGATGCGCTACACCAAGGCTTTGCTTGAGTTCAAAGATTGAGTTTAAAACGGGTCTGCCTTGGTGCTGCATGGCGCAGGCGATGAAGCATGGTGATCAAAGGGCGCGACACATGAAAAAACTGGGATACATTGGACTTGACAATTTGATGACGCTAGAGGCTTATGCCAAGTACAGGCAGCAGCACCGTGCGGATCTCATGGCGCACAGGCAGCTCAGAAGCATCTCTTTGGGAGAGCACATGACCGTTCAGTTTGAGAGTGAACTGACCCTTCGATATCAAATTCAAGAGATGCTCAGAATAGAAAAGATTGTTGATGAAATCGGTGTTCAAGCACAGATCGACGCCTATGAGCCCCTGGTGCCCAAGGGCAACAACTGGAGTGCCACTTTGTTGCTGCAGTATTCGGACCCCCTGGAGCGCAAACGCGCTTTGTCCAGTCTTGTCGGAGTTGAAGAGCGCTTGTTTGTTAAGCTTCGGGGCCAAGAGAGGATTTATGCTGTTGCCGATGAAGACTTGGTGCGTCACAACCCTGAAAAAACATCCGCAGTTCATTTCCTTCGCTTTGAGTTGCCCCAGGAGATGATTGCGTCTTTGAAGGGCGGCCAGTCGCTTGAACTGGGCTGTGACCATGTGCACTACTCAGCACATGTGAGCATGGCCTCCAATGCATTGGCCAGTTTGCTTGAGGATTTCAGTTGACCGAAATCTTTTTGAGCTTTGAAATAAGCCCTTGGACATGGGTGAATTCAACCTAAAATAACGACATCTTGTGTTTGTTTGAAGTCCCTTAAAGCCATTCACCACCCTGCTTGTCAAGATGCTTTTTTTACTCTCTCCAGCTAAAACCTTGGACTTTGAGACCGCGCTCTCCAAGTCGGCGCTTCGCTTTGAGCCACAAGTGCCTGTTTTTGTTGATCAGACCATGAAGTTGGTGTCGCACTTAAAAAAATTAAAACCACAAGAGCTCTCAAGCCTGATGTCGATCAGCGAGCCTTTGGCTCAACTCAACGCGCAACGTTTCAAGTCCTTCAGTGCTCAATTTGATGTCAACAACGCAAGGCCTGCTTTGTTGACTTTCAATGGCGACGTGTATGAGGGACTTGATGCCAAGAGTTTGGATTTGAAGGGGCTTCGATTTGCGCAGTCGCACATCGTGATCTTGAGTGGCTTGTATGGTGTTCTGAGACCCATGGATCTGATGCAAGCCTACCGTTTGGAGATGGGCACGTCCTTGGTTCAAGGAGGCTTTAAAAATCTCTACCAATATTGGGGCTCACGCATCTCTGAGCATTTGAATGAGTTGCAGGGCGGACATGGTGAGCCGACCATCATCAACCTGGCCTCGCAGGAGTATTTCAAAGCGGTCGATCGCAAGGCTTTGAAGTCCAGGGTGATTGAGTGTGTGTTTGAAGACGAAAAGGATCACAAGTACAAGGTGATCAGTTTTTTTGCCAAAAGAGCTCGCGGTCTCATGGTGCGTTTTGCTATCGATCACCACATCAAAAGCCCCCAAGACCTTCAAGCTTTTGACTACGAGGGTTACAGCTTCCATGCCCCATCCTCTTCAAAGGACCAATGGGTGTTCAGAAGGCCGCAAAAAAATTAAACCCTGGATGTTCTTCTTCTAGGTTCAGAAGCTCAACACTGGAGTAGCCTCTCAAACATGAAAACCCATTCGCGTGGCGTTGATATTGAATATGCCGATTACGGTAGCAAAGAGCACGAGCCCTTGCTCTTGATCATGGGCTTGGGGCTGCAGATGATTTCTTGGTCACCCTTGTTCATCGAGTCTCTTTTAAAGGCCAAGTACCGGGTCATCGTGATGGACAACCGAGACAGCGGCTTGTCCACAGAAATGAAGCACGCCAAAGCGCCCAATTTGCTATGGATGGGATTGAAGGAGCAGTTGGGTGTGAGCTCCAAAGTGCCTTACACCCTGAGCGATATGGCTTGGGATGCCTTGGCGGTTTTGGACGCGTTGCACATCCCAAAGGCACATGTATTGGGTTTGAGCATGGGGGGGATGATTGCACAGCGCATGGCCATTCACCATCCCGAGAGAGTTGCCAGTTTGATCAGCATCATGAGCACCAGTGGGGCCAGTGGTCTGCCCAAGCCCAACCCGCTTTTGTTGCAAAAGCTGTACACGCCCTTGAGCGACGCACAGGGCTTTGAGGGCTTTGTGGACAAGGCCATGCAAGCCTTGCAAATGATTGCGAGCCCACGCTTTCAAGACGATCTCGCCGACGTCAAAGCGCGGGTTGAACTGGCCATCGCGCGCAGTTACCGACCAATGGGTATCTTGCGACAAACTGCTGCGGTGATGGCCGATGCTGATCGGGCTGATCTTTTGCACCTCATTCGAGCCCCCACCTTGGTGGTTCACGGCACCCATGATCCCTTGGTGCCCGTGGCATGTGGTCGCGACACGCACAGAAGAATTTTGGGTTCTCTTTGGCTTGAAATTGAGCACATGGCCCATGATTTATCAGACAAGTTGACGCCGATTTTGATGCCTGACTTGTTGGCTTTTTTGCAATCCAATCCCTTTAAAGTTCCACCTGTATAAACCCATGAATTCACCCGAACAATCTGCACTTGGACGACCCACCTTGTATGCCGATCGCTACGATCCGGGGCTGCTGTACCCCTTGGCTCGGCAAACCAAAAGAGACGAACTAGGGTTGCCTCGCTTGCCCAATGGCTCAACTGCTTTGCCCTTCATGGGTGCAGACATCTGGAATGTGTACGAGCTCAGTTGGCTCAATGCCAAGGGAAAGCCACAAGTGGCCTTGGCCCGCTTGGTGGTGCCTTGTGAGAGTCCCAACATCGTAGAGAGCAAATCCATGAAGCTGTACTTCAACAGTTTCAGTCAAACGTGTTTTGCAAACGCTCAAGAGGTCCAACAAAAGATCGTTCAAGATATCTCACGGGCGGTTTGGCAGCATCCTGCGCAAGAGCCTGAGCGTGCTGATGTGACCCCCCCTTCTGTCTTGTTGGAGATGATCGAGACCAAAGACTTTCACATGCAAAAAATTCAAGAGCTCGATGGTTTGGACTTGGATCGATTGGACATCGAGTGTGACCTCTACCAACCAGCCCCCCACTTGCTCACGGCGCAGTTTGATCGAGCGCCGGTGAGCGAGGTCTTGTGCTCGCAACTTTTAAAGAGCAACTGCTTGGTCACGGGTCAGCCCGATTGGGGCTCCATTCGCATTGCCTATACAGGACCCGCCATCGATCAAGCCGCTTTGTTGGCCTATTTGGTCAGCTTTAGAGAGCACCATGAATTCCATGAGCAGTGCGTTGAGCGAGTGTTTATGGACATTTGGAGCAGGTGCAAGCCCACCAAGTTGAATGTTTATGCTCGCTACACGCGTCGCGGGGGTTTGGACATCAACCCCTTTCGAACCAGTCACCCGCAAGAAATGCCAACGTTCAACAGAACGGCAAGGCAATAATTTTTCAAGAGTCGCAAAGCAAAGAGCCTTGAACGGGTTGATCAAGGGGAGAGCTGTCAGAGTGCATCAGTGAGCTCTTGGGTTCCAAAGAAGAGACCCTCACGCCCAAGAGTCGAAATCGTCGACCCAGGTCAATGCGTTTTAAGCACTGAGAGGCGACGCGGCGGATGTCAAGCGCTTGATCAACGGGGACATCAAGCGTTTGATCTCTTGTGACGGTTTTGAAATTGTCGAATTTGATTTTGACCCCCACCGTTTTGCCCATCACGTTTTTTCTTTGCAAATCTGCGCTGACTTGTTCACACAAGCGCGTGAAAATTTCCCCCAGCTCTTTTTTGTCCAGCGCGGCCAAGAGGTTGCGTTCAAAGGTCGTCTCTCTGCTCATGGAAACCGGCGCGCTGTGTGTTTCTAGCTCTCGATCGTCTTGACCTCTGGCCACGGCATACAACCAGGCTCCATATTTTTTACCAAAAGCTGAAATCAACACATCCAAGGCTTGTTGTGCCAAGTCACCGATGGTCTTGATGCCCATGGCGTTTAACTTTTCACTGGCTTTGGGGCCAATGCCGTTGACCTTTTGACAAACCAGAGGCCAAATTTTTGACTCTAAATCCGATTCAAGCACAATCGAGATGCCATTGGGTTTGTTGAACTCGCTGGCCATTTTGGCGAGCAACTTGTTGGGTGCAACACCTATCGAGCAGGTGAGCCCAGTGGCCTGGAAAATACTCCTCTGAATCAGCTTGGCCAAAGACAATCCATCTTCTCGCTGGCCACCCGGCACGTGTGTGAAGTCCAAATACACCTCGTCCACCCCAGTGTTTTGCATCACCGGGCAGATGTCTAAAACAATCTCTTTGAACTGTTTGGAGTAATGTCGGTATTGATCAAAGTCCACGGGCAACAAATAGGCCTCTGGACACAATTGGGCCGCTTTCATGAGGCCCATGGCTGAGCCCACACCAAAGCGGCGCGCTGCATAGGTCGCTGTGGTGATGACCCCTCGGCCCGCATAATTTTTAAGTTGAGGAAATGCGCTCAAAGGGGTTTGATCATCCCAACTGCTGGGGTCCACCCCATGGAGTTGTTGGGCCAGGCTTTTTTTTCCCCCACCAATCACCACAGGCAGGCCTTTGAGCTGGGGGTAGCGCAGCAACTCAACGGATGCGTAAAAGGCATCCATGTCCAAATGTGCAATGCGTCTTTTGAATCCGCTGGGCTCAGCGCTTGGCTCTCTGGGGTGAGCGTTGCGATCTTCCGAAGAGCTTTTGGGCGCTAGGGCGGGTGGGTCAGCTGCGATGGGCCAAGCAAACACCTCTTCAAAACTCTCGGCCAAGGCAGGCGCTGCAAGTTCAGGCGCTGCAAGTGCAGGCGCGGTTGGAGAGGGTGTGATTGTCGATGCTGTGCTTGGCGCTGCTGTGCTCATGGGCAGTAACGTTGAAGAGGCGCATGGTGTTGGATTGGAGGCCATTTGACCAAGATGCATGGGGTGGCTTTGGGCTTTGATGGCCTTGACTCAATTCAGTGGAGCGCGTACAAAAAAGGAGATCAAACCCAAGGCGGAAAACTGCCAGGTAGCAAAATCGACCGGTCCACATCTTTGACGTTGGTGCGACCGCAAAACGCCATGCTGAGAGAGAGCTCGTTGTGAATGATCTCAAGCACTTTATCCACCCCATGTTCTCCCATGGCGCCTAAACCATAAAGCATGGAGCGACCAATGTAGGTGCCCTTGGCGCCCAAGGCCAAGGCTTTCAAGACATCTTGGCCCGAGCGTATGCCGCCGTCCATGTGCACTTCAATGTCCTTGCCCACCGCTTGAACTATTTTGGGCAAAGCATGGATGCTGGACTCTGCACCGTCGAGTTGACGCCCGCCATGGTTGGACACAATCAAAGCATTGGCGCCCGAGTTGACGGCCAAATGGGCATCTTCAACGTCTTGGATGCCTTTCAAAATCAAGGGGCCTCCCCATTTCTTTTTGATCCACTCCACATCCGACCAGTTCAGCCTGGGGTCAAATTGTTCGGCCGTCCAAGAGGACAAGGAGCCCATGTCTTCAACGCCTTTGACGTGTCCCACGATGTTGCCAAATTGACGCCTGGATGTGTTGAGCATCTCAAAGCACCAACTGGGTTTGGTCATCAAATTCAAGATGCTGCTCAGCGTGAGCTTGGGTGGTGCGCTCAAGCCATTTTTGAGGTCTTTGTGCCTTTGCCCCAAAATTTGAAGGTCCAAGGTCAAGACCAAGGCCGAGCAGTTGGCTTGTTGAGCGCGCTCGATCAAGCGCTCAATGAAGTCCCGGTCTCGCATGACATAGAGTTGAAACCAAAAAGGGTGCCCATCTGTTTCTTTGGCAACGTCCTCGATGGAGCAAATGCTCATGGTGGACAAGGTAAAGGGGATACCAAATTTTTTGGCACTTTTGGCCGCTAAGATTTCTCCGTCGGCATGTTGCATGCCAGTCAAGCCCGTGGGCGCAATGGCCACGGGCATGCTCACCTTCTGTCCAATCATGCTGCAATCGGTTGAGCGGTTTTCCATGTTGACCGCCACGCGTTGGCGAAATTTGATGCCCTTGAAGTCTTCTTCGTTGGCGCGGTAAGTGCTCTCAGTCCATGAGCCTGAATCCGCGTAATCGTAGAACATTTTTGGAACGCGTTTTTTTGCAATCCGTCTTAAGTCTTCAATGGTCGTGATCACAGGCATGCGGATTCTTTCTGGAGGCGAAGAGCGTGGCGCTGAATTTGAGACTTGATTTGCTCGGGAGCGGTGCCGCCTAGGCTCATTCTGGAGTGAAGGGATCCCTCTAGGCTTAACACCGCATAGACGTCGGCTTCGATGCTTGGGTGAAAGCTTTGAAGCTCCTGCAGGGTGAGGGCGCTCAAGGCCTTGCCGTCTTTCATACTTTGTTTGACCGCCAGGGCGACCGTTTCATGGGCATCTCTAAAGGGGAGTCCTTTTTTGACCAAATAATCGGCCAAATCGGTCGCTGTGGCATAGCCTTTAAGGGCCGCCGCTTGCATGGCCTCTTGTTGAACACGTAGGCCACCGCTGTCAACCCCCGTGATCGGGTCTTTTTCGCCCGCGATCATTTGCGCAAAGATACGTAAGGTGTCTTTGACCGTGTCAACGGTGTCAAAGAGGGGCTCTTTGTCTTCTTGATTGTCTTTGTTGTAGGCCAAGGGCTGCGCTTTCATGAGCATCAACAAGCCCATCAAATGGCCCACCACCCTGCCGGTTTTACCACGAGCGAGTTCGGGGACATCGGGGTTTTTCTTTTGCGGCATGATGGAGCTGCCCGTGGTGAAGCGATCCGCAATTTGAATGAAGGCAAAGTTTTGACTCATCCACAAGACCAACTCTTCACTCATGCGGCTGATGTGCACCATCAACAAGCTACAAGCGCTGGTGAACTCAATGGCAAAGTCACGGTCACTGACAGCGTCAAGGCTGTTTTGGCAGACTTGGGGCTCTCCCAAAGCGTTGACCATGCCCAAGAGTTCTGCAACTCGCAAGCGATTGATGGGGTAACTGGTGCCCGCCAGGGCCGCTGAGCCCAAAGGCAAGCAGTTCGTTCTGACCTTGATTTCTTGCATGCGTTGGGCATCGCGCGAAAACATTTCAATGTAGGCCAGCAGATGGTGCGCAAAACTCACGGGTTGTGCCACTTGCAAGTGGGTGAATCCAGGTAGGATCACGTCGATGTTTTTTTCTGCCAAGGCCAAGAGAGCGGCTTGCAAGTCGTTCAAAAGCAATCGAATCAAATCGATTTCTGCGCTGAGCCACAAACGCACATCTGTTGCCACTTGATCGTTTCTAGATCTCGCGGTGTGCAGCCTCTTGCCTGCATCTCCAACCAACTGTGTGAGCCTGGCCTCGATGTTCAAGTGCACATCTTCTAGGGCCAGCTTCCATTCAAAATCGCCACCTTCAATTTCCGCGGTGATCAGCACCATGCCACGTTGAATGGAGGCGAAGTCCTCGGCGCTTAAAATGCCACATTCGAAAAGCATTTGAGCGTGCGCCAAAGAGCCTTGGATATCGGCTCGCCATAAACGTTGGTCAAAGAAGACGCTCGCTGTGTAGCGTTGAACCAATTCGCTCATGGGTTCAGTGAATAGGCCTGACCAGGCCTGTGATTTTTGATCAAGGGAATTCGTAGTCATGGACCTATTTTAGCCGTTGCAGGCCTTGTGTGAGTGCCAGTTGTGGGTGAGCGTTAGGTGCAGACCCTTTAAAATGTCTTAAAAGCGGGGCCAAAGAGGCCTATGATGTCATTTTCGCTCCTCGGATGAGCAACACTTTAGGAATTCAAGGCATGGACAAAGACTCCATTGTGGTCATAGGTGGTGGACATGCAGGCGCACAAATTTGCGCCTCATTGGCCGAATTGGGTCAAGGACAACGGGTGCATTTGGTCTGTGAAGAGAGTGTCTTGCCCTATCAGCGCCCACCCTTGTCCAAAGCTTTTTTTAAAAAGGACGACGAAACGGTCCAAGTCATTCGAGCCCAGTCGTGGTTTGATCAACAAGGCATTCAAGTCCACTTGGGCGATGCGGTCAAAAGCATTGATTTGACGCAACAAGTGGTGCATTTGAGCTCTGGACAAAGTGTCGCCTTTTCCAAGCTTGTTTTTGCGACCGGTACGCGCCCTAGGCGCTTGCCTGAGTTGGGGCCAGAGCTAGAGAATGTGCATTTGCTCAGGACCGCACAAGATGCTCAAACACTGAGGTCACAACTGGCCAACACCCAAAGTGTGACCTTCATCGGAGGAGGATTCATAGGCTTGGAGTTGGCCGCAACGCTCAAAGCCCTAGGAAAAGAGGTGACCGTCTTAGAGGTCGGATCCAGGTTGCTTGCCAGATCCATTTCGATGGAGTTGTCAGCTCATGTGTTGAAGACCCACAGGGCTGCGGGCCTGGACATCCGCTTGCAAAGTGTCATTTCGGGCTACAAGACAGAATCCCATCAGCTCACACACCTTGCTTTGCAAGACCAAGAGTTGAAGGTGCAACGCGTGTTGCTAGGCATTGGTGCGCAAGCCGATACGGCGCTGGCGCAATCGATTGGATTGGCGTGCGACGGCGGAATTGTGGTGGATGATCAAATGAGAACCTCGCTGCCCAATGTTTGGGCCATCGGTGACTGTACGGTCTTTCCTTACGGGCCGACTGGTGTGGGCCTGCGCCTGGAGTCGATCCAAAATGCCAACGACCAAGCCAAAGTGGCGGCCCAAAGCATCATGGGTCTGCCCGTCTCGTACAAGCCTACGCCATGGTTTTGGTCTGAACAAGGTGCCATGCGACTTCAAATGGTTGGGCTCTTGCCGCCCTCACCCAAGACCATCAAGCGCCCAGGTGCGAATGAGCAAAGTTTTTCACTTTTTCACTACGATCAGGATCGCCTGGCCTGTGTGGAGAGTGTGAATGCGGTGATGGATCACATGATGGCCAAGAAGTTTTTTGAGCTTGGGTGCAACCCAAGCCCTGAAGAAGTTGCCAACCCAGAGCTCGCCTTGAAGAGCCTGGCTGTCTAAAGCCCATAGATGAACGCCGAGTCCGTTTTGGGGTTTGGACTAAGGCTTCATGGACCATCGCCGTGCTAGGATCCCAATCAATTCTTTTTATGGTGTTTCATCAATCGTGAATTCAGACGCAAAACAACCTCTTCGCACCTTGACCATAGCCACTCGCGAGAGCCGCTTGGCGCTTTGGCAAGCACAGCATGTTCAATCTCTTTTATCCGAGCGCGGTTTGGACGTGAAGTTGCTTGGCATGACCACGCAGGGGGACCAGATTTTGGATCGCAACTTGAGCCAAGTGGGCGGCAAGGGTCTCTTTGTCAAGGAGCTTGAAGTGGCCTTGGAAAATGGTCAAGCGGATTTGGCGGTGCACTCCTTAAAGGATGTGCCCATGGATTTGCCTGAAGGCTTTCACTTGGGGTGTGTCATGGAGCGAGAAGACCCCAGAGATGCCTGGGTGTCCTCACACCATGCAAGTTTGCAAGATTTGCCAAGGGGTTCCACGGTTGGCACCTCAAGCTTGCGCAGAACAGTGCTGCTTCGTGCTCTGCGCCCAGATTTAAAGATTGAGCCTCTTCGTGGTAACTTGGATACCCGGTTGAAGAAATTGGACGAGGGTTTGTACGCCGGTATCGTGTTGGCTGCAGCGGGTTTAAAGCGCTTGGGTCTGCAAGAGCGCATCAGGCACATCTTTGAAATCACAGAGATGCTTCCTGCAGCCGGTCAGGGTGCCTTAGGCATAGAGATTCGGGCCAATCGAGGGGATGTGCAAGAGGTGCTCAAGGCCTTGTCCCATCAGACCACTTGGCTGGCGGTTGCTGCGGAACGTGCGGTCTCTAGACGCATGGGCGGGAGCTGCTCGATGCCTTTGGCTGCACACGCGACCGTTCAAGGGGAGTATTTGACCCTCAGCGCTGCTTGGGGAGAGTTGGAGGCGGCAAGCCCCTTGGTTACTGCAAAATTGACCGCCGAAGTGGCCGACCTCTTGGCTGCCGAGGCACTGGGTGAGCAGGTTGCGCAAATGCTGATCGATTCAGGCGCTAGAGTGATGAAGCCTGTGTAGTGCTTTCTTTGTGACCCAGTTGATCCAGAATTAATTTTTTCATGATCCAACAACTCTTGCGCGACCCAAGCCTTGTGCGCACCGTGGTGATCACTCGTCCTCAGGCTCCGTCCGAGGATTGGCTCAGTGCAATGAAAGACAAGGGCTTAAGAGTCCATCATCTGGCCTTGATTGAAATCGAGGGTCCCCCTGATCCAAATGCCCTGAAGACAGTTGGTTCTCAAGTGGATCACTACCAAGCGTTGATGTTTGTGAGCCCGCAAGCGGTGGCTCAATTCTTTCTCCACCTTCAATTCGATATGAGTGCTTGGCGCACACCGTGTTGGGTCACTGGGGGTGGCAGCAAAGCGGCATTGTTAAAAGCGGGGGTCGGTGAACCTTGCATCTGGATGCCACAAGATGAGTCTGGACTATGGGACAGTGAGCATCTTTGGTTGCGTGTCCAACACACGGTGAAGCCCGCTCAAAAGGTCTTGATTGTGCGAGGCACGGATCAACACGCGGGTGGGCCTGAAGACTTGTCCAATGGCATGGGACGAGAGTTTCTCAGTCAACAACTCATCGCGCATGGACTTGAGGTGAACTATGTGGTGGCCTACCAAAGGCGTTCACCCATTTGGCGTGAAGAGCAGCGTCAAAGGGTCCAAGAATTTTTAAAGCCCACCCATGTCTGGGTTTTCAGCAGTTCCCAAGCGGTCAGCAATTTGGCCGAGCAGTTAAAGGGGGCCGATTTTTCCCAGGCTTGTGCCATTGTGACCCATGAAAGAATTGCCACAGCACTTCGTGATTTGGGTTTTGGTGTTGTTCTCCTGTCACGACCTGATGTGAAGGATGTGTTGCGGTCACTAGAATCCATCTTATGAACAAGAACGAGACAACGCCTCAACCCCCAGAAAAAGAGCTCGCGAGCGTTGAGTCGGCCAAGGCATCTGTTGCACCCAGTCTCACCTCTGACCAAGACAAGGCTTCAGACGCTTCACCCTCAAGGGTGCATTCAGGTGAGGCGCGAACAACACATGCCCATCCATCACTTGAACGGGCAAAGGCCAAAGCCGTGCCTGAATTTCTTAACAACATGGTCTTGAAGTCTTTTCTTGTGCTTTGGGCTTTTTGCAGTGTTCTTGCGGTCGTGGTGGGTTTTTATCTCTGGGACAAACTCTCTCATGTACAAGAACTGGTCGCTAGACAGAGCGCAGACACCTCCTTGGCCTCTTTAGAGGCCAAGAGCTTGGCCAAGGAATCGCTTGATTTGACACGGGATACAGCAGCGAAACTTGCACTGACACAAAACAAGTTGAGTGAAGTGGTTTTACAAAGAGCGCAATTGGACGCCTTGATGCAAAGCCTCAGTCGTTCCCGAGACGAGAACTTGATTGAAGACATCGACGCTTCCCTGCGTTTGGCTCAACAGCAGGCCCTGCTGACAGGAAGTTTGCAACCTTTGCTGTCCGCCTTGAAGGCGTCTGAAGAGCGTTTGGCGAAAATCTCGCAACCTCGATTAAGTGGTGTGCAACGTGCCATTGCCAAGGACATTGATCGCGTCAAAAGTTCGTCTTTGGCCGACACGCCGAATTTGTTGATTCAGTTGGATGAAATGATTCGCTTGATGGATGAGCTGCCACTGAGCAACGATGTGCTCAAGAGCAAGGAAAGTGGCTCATCAAGTGGCTCATCAAGTGGCTCCTCAAGCGCTTTGTCCTTGGGTACAAGCTCAGCTCAAACGCCAGGCCCGGGTCACAAAGAGGGCTCCCAAGTGCCAGCGCAAGACGTGTCCCTGTCTTGGGCGCAACGCATCACCCAAGGGTGGTGGCAAAAGGCATTTGCCTCGGTCTGGCTTGAGATCAAAGGTCTTCTTCGGGTGAGTCAAATCGATCATCCTCAAGGGGTGTTGATCAGCCCAGAGCAAGCTTTTTTTGTACGTGAGAATTTAAAATTGCGTTTGCTCAACGCCAGGATGGCCTTGTTGGCCCGGCAAGTGGATACCGCCAAAGCTGATACAGCGGTCGTACAAAAAGAAATCAATCAATATTTTGACTTGCATCAAAAGAACACAGCAGTGGCCATTGCTTTGCTGCAAAGCATTCAAGTGAGTTTAAAGCAGTTGCAGTTGCCAACTCTATCTGAGAGTTTGACGGCCCTTGCGCAAGCGCAGGCAGGGCACTGAGATGCGCGCTGCCATTTGGTTTTTGTTTTTGTTTGCAGTGGCCGTGGCTTTGTCTATTTTTTTGGGTGCTAATCAAGGTGTGGTCACACTTTTTTGGCCACCCTACAGAGTCGATCTCTCGCTCAATTTGGTCATTTTGTTATGGGGTTTAAGCTTTCTTGCCTTGTATCTCACCTTGAGAGGCACCCAGCTTTTGGTGGACTTGCCCCAAAGGGCTCATAGGTGGCGATTGCTGCAAAAGGAAAGGGCCGTTCAGCAAGGGCTCTTGCAATCGATTTTTCAGCTCTCTTCAGGTCGCTATCTTCGCGCTCAAAAGTCTTCAAACAAAGCCTTGGTGCTTTTGCAAGATTTGAACTCTGGGCGCATGGAGCATGCGCTCTCAGAAATTTATCTGTCTGAGCTTCAATGCATGCTGCATTTGATTCACGCCGAGGCGGCACACGCCTTGAGGGACCAAGTCGGGCGAGAGTCTCACTTTGAAAAAGCCCTGTCGTGGTCAAGAGCCTTGCAAGTGTCGTCTCATGTCGAGCCCATGGAGACCAGTCAATTGTTGGCGACTCGGTGGCATTTGTCGGACAAGGACCCGCAGGCGGCCTTGTCGAGTTTGGCGCAATTGTCCGCTGGTGCAGCTCGAAGGACGGTGGCTTTGAGGTTAAGACTCAAGGCTGCTCGCTTGAGCGAGCACCATGAACTCGCCCTGGAGACCGCCAAGCTCTTGGCCAAGCACGGCGCCTTCTCTGCAAGTGTGGCCCAAAGCTTGTTGAAAAGCCTCATTGCATCTTGTCTTTCACAAGCCAAAGATGAGGCGCAGTTGCTCAAAACCTGGGGTCGCTTGGAGGCTAAAGAGCGCCAACTACAAGGCATTGGCATGTTGGCGGCCAAGCGTTTGTTGAGCTTGGAAGGCTCGGTTGAGATGGCCAAGGAGTGGCTTGACCATGACAGAGCGATCTTGTTGAAAGAACCTCAAAGCTTGTCACCTGAGATGCGCGAAGAGTTGGTTTTATTTTTGCAAACCGTGATCTTGGCATTGGCACCGAATTCACAAGACTTGAACCTCTTGGAGCAAGCGGTGCGTTTGCACCCGCAAGTGAGCGAATTGCAGTACTTGTATGGACAAACATGCATGCATCATGCTTTGTGGGGCAAAGCGCAGCAACTTTTAGAGTTGGCCAGTCATAGAAACATGGCCCCCAGTCTTCAACGACGCGCTTGGATTGGATTGGCTCAGTTGATGGAGCAAAAGGGTGAGCACGCAAAGGCGCTTGAACTTTGGCGCCAGGCGGCCTTGCTTCAGCACTAGACCTTGAGCGATAGAGCGAGAGCGTCTGGCCATAAGCCTCAAGCGTCTGGCCTCAAGCCTTGTCAGCTCGCCGTCCCTAGGTTCTAGGAACCCTTTGTCCTACCTTTAGAACCCCTTTGCTCAAGCAAACCGCGCTGTTGTCAACGCGGTCTTGCCTGAGGCCCCTCTTATTTGGCGTCGCTTGAGAAGGGCAAGTTCAATTGACTGAGACTTTTTTTCGTCTCCACCAACACCAGAGGACCTTCATGAAGCTCCACAGGAGCAGGACGCAAGCGGGGAACACGCACTGCACGAGGCTCATTGGCAATGCTTTCTTTGACTTGTGCGACTTTGATGGGGTCCGATTGGACCCACTGCAAGTTGGAAGACTGCGTCAAAGAGATCAAGGACTCTACGGGCAAGTCATAAGATGCAATGCTGGGCATGGCGATCTTGGTTGCCTGCGCAGGCTTTGAAGGTGCTTGGTCAAGGGTCGGTTCGGCTTGGGCGTTGACACTTGTCGCAAGGGCTCTTTGAGGTGCGCTGGGTGGCGCGTCAAAGTAGGATCCTTGGCGAAGTTGTGACGTTTTGTCAGCGCTCTCATTGGATGAGGAAGCCGTGAGATCTTGGGTCAGCCCTTGATCGATGGAAGCGCTGTCGGTGTCACGAGGTGCTCTTTCTCGACGGTCTCTGCCATAACGGTCACGACCTCTTCTCTCTTTGTTTTCAGGAGGATTGGCCGAATTCGATGAGCCTGCGCTTGAGTCGTTGTTGTTCAGCGCATCACCTTGAGCCAGGTGCTGCTCGGGTGTGGCTTGGGCAAGGTTGTCGTTGCTGCTGCGGTTTGGCGTGTCTTCACCTTGGACGGGTCGATCAGACCCTTTTCGAGGGCCCCTTTCTCGTCGGCCATCGGTTCGCTCACCGCGTTCACGTCTGCTTGGACGCTGTTGCTCGGTCTCTCCCCGCTCAAGTTCTGCATTGTTCAGGGGTTCAGTGCGTGTCTGAGGATCTTGCGAGCGGGTGTCCGTTGCGCGGTCATTTTGAGCGTTACGTGAACCACCTCTTGCATTGCGGGGGCGCGCGGCACGTGGCTCGGCGTTCCCGTTGTTGACGTCAGTGCCTTGCTCGGGGGAGTTCTCCGACCTTGAGGCTTTTTCGCCGCGTTCGGCGCGCTCAGGACGCTCAGGACGCTCAGCACGATCTGCACGATCTGCACGATCTGCACGATCTGCACGATCGCCTCTGCGTCCCCCTCGCCTAGAGTCCCTGGGGTTTCTGCCCTCTTTGGTATCGCGCTTGTCTTCTTTTTTGGCGTCACTGGATGTCTTGGATGTGGCTGGCGTTTCTTTTTTGGCGTCTCCTGCGCCAAACAAAGACTTGATCCAAGCGAACACCCCACCAGAGCCTTGGGTGGCGACGGGTTGGGGCGGTGTTTTGGCTGCTGCAGCAACCGCTGGTTTCGTTTCGTGTTTAGGTGCGGGTGCATCAGGCAAGACACCTTTGATCACCGGTGTTTGGCGGTTGGTGGGTTCTTGAGAGCGACGTGTGACTGCTGTCACGTCTTCGATCTCATCGACCATTTTGTAGCTCGCCTCCATGTTGTCCAAACGTGGATCGTCGTGCTTGAGGCGATCGAGTTTGTAGTTGGGCGTCTCTAGGGCCTTGTTGGGCACGAGCAAGACGCTGATGCGTTGCTTGAGCTCAATTTTGGCAATTTCAGTGCGTTTTTCATTGAGCAAAAAGGAAGCCACTTCAACGGGCACTTGAGCGTGAACCGCCGCCGTGTTGTCTTTCATGGACTCTTCTTGAATGATCCTTAGAATTTGAAGGGCTGAACTCTCGGTGTCTCTGACATGCCCTGAGCCGCCACAACGTGGGCAAGGAATAGAGGCGCCTTCAGACAAGGCGGGTCGCAGGCGCTGGCGGCTCATCTCCATCAGGCCAAATTTACTGATCGTGCCGAACTGCACACGAGCACGGTCTTGTCTCAATGAGTCACGAAGTCTGTTTTCTACATCTCGGCGGTTGCGGGACTCCTCCATGTCAATGAAGTCGATCACAATCAAACCACCCAAGTCACGCAAGCGCATTTGACGTGCGACTTCCTCGGCGGCTTCTAAATTGGTGCGCGTGGCAGTTTCTTCGATGTCACCTCCACGGATGGCTCTAGCGGAGTTGACGTCCACAGAAACCAAGGCCTCTGTGTGGTCAATCACAATCGCGCCTCCACTGGGCAAGTTCACCGTTCTTGCATAAGCGGATTCAATTTGATGTTCAATTTGAAAGCGGCTAAAGAGGGGTGCGTCATCTCTGTAGCGTTTGACACGGGCCGCGTGCTCTGGCATCACGTGGGACATGAACTGATGAGCTTGATCAAAGATGTCATCGGTGTCGATCAAGATGTCGCCAATGTCATTGTTGAAATAGTCGCGAATGGCTCGGATGACCAAACTGGACTCTTGATAAATCAAGAAAGCCCCTTTGCCACCCTTGGCGGCGCCATCAATGGCCGTCCATAATTTGAGCAAATAGTTCAAATCCCATTGCAATTCAGGCGCCGATCGACCGATGCCAGCGGTTCTGGCAATGATGGACATACCGTTGGGGTATTCCAGTTGGTCCATGGCCTCTTTGAGTTCCGCACGGTCATCGCCCTCAATGCGCCGACTCACGCCGCCACCTCTAGGGTTGTTAGGCATCAAAACAACATAACGGCCCGCCAAGGAGATGAAGGTGGTGAGCGCGGCACCTTTGTTGCCTCGTTCCTCTTTCTCCACTTGGATCAAAAGTTCTTGTCCTTCGCGAATCACATCTTGTATGCGAGCTTGGCTAGGAGAGATGTTGGAGCTGAAAAATTGTTTGGATATTTCCTTGAAGGGCAAGAAACCATGGCGCTCTTCTCCATAGTCAACAAAGCAAGCCTCTAGGGAAGGCTCCACTCGGGTCACAACAGCTTTGTAGATGTTGCCCTTTCGCTGTTCTCTTCCTTCGATTTCAATTTCATAGTCAAGTAATTTTTGACCGTCTACGATCGCTAAGCGTCTTTCTTCAGCTTGCGTGGCATTGATAAGCATCCGTTTCATTGATGCGTTCCTTTACATATATATAACTAAACATCACAGGCCCATGACGGACCAACGATGCCTGAAACGACGCCAAGAACGAAAGGAATTGCCGCTGAGATTCGCCTGTGAGGGCGACCGTTTTAAGGTCGCTGGCGAAGACTGGGCACGTGGACAGGAGCGAGTTGCAAAGGAGTGGGTGACGCTTTTGTAAAGCGGGCCATCCGAGTGTGCAAAGACAATGGGGTGTTGCGTGCGAACCCAAGCGCTGTCATGGGGAAAATCCCATACAGAAAGAGGGGCAACATGAAAAACACCATCAACATCTTAAATTTCTTTTCTCGCTGTGATCCGTTTGACTTGTCTTGGACCATAGGTTCATTGAGGCAAGTCAAACTCTGTATATTCCGTATCAAAGTTCAATGGATGTCGGCTCAACCGATGGGGGGCGCACCCCTCACACTTCATAGGAGGTGAGTCTGTGTCGCGGGGCCTGTCGGGGCATCGACCGCCAGCTTGGAGTGTTTACGTGATCTAATTGACCAAATGACAAAACAAATCAAGTACTTGGAATCCAACGCTGGTGAATAACATTATACGACCCTTAGGGCCTGAGAAGCCATTTCAGGCAAAACTAATCGAAGTGGATGAGGAGTCTGCTGGCCAAAGGTTGGATAATTTTTTGATGCGCCACCTCAAAGGGGTGCCCAAAACCCACATTTACCGCATCATTCGCTCTGGCGAGGTGCGGGTGAACAAGGGGCGAGCATCGGCAGACAGTCGAATTCAAAGCGGGGATGTCGTGCGCCTTCCGCCTTTGCGGACCTCAGAGCAAGCGCAAATGAAGGAAGAATTGGCCCTTTCTGGCGGTATTCCTGCCCGGGAATTTCCAGTGTTGATGGAGGATGAGCACTTGATGGCCATCGATAAGCCTGCCGGCATCGCGGTTCATGGGGGCAGTGGTGTGAGTTTTGGGGTGATTGAGCAACTCAGGCAGGCCCGCCCGTTGCTCAAATCATTGGAGTTGGTCCATCGAATTGACCGTGAAACGTCGGGCATCTTGCTTGTGGCCAAGAAAAGGAGCGCACTCAAGCACCTACAAGACCAATTCAGAGAGCGTGAGACGGGCAAAACCTACCTGACCATGGTACACGGCCAATGGCCCTCCAACAGAAAGGTCATAGATTTACCGCTCAAGCGGTTTTTGCTCAGCAATGGAACCCAAGAAGGCGAAAGGCGGGTGAAGGTGGCGCCCAAGGATGACCCCTCGGGTTTGAGGGCCATTACCTTGGTGAAAGTAGCTCGCCTTGTGGGCGCTTATTCCTTGCTGGAGGTGACCATCAAAACGGGTCGTACGCATCAAATAAGGGTTCATTTGGCCAGTCTGGGATATCCCATTTTGGGCGATGAAAAGTATGGAGACTACGATCAAAACAAAGCCCTTCAAAAGGTCGGTCTCAAGCGCATGTTTCTGCATGCATGGCAATTGAAATTTTTTCACCCCAACATCGCCAAACCGGTGACCCTAGAATGTGCTCTCCCCCAAGAATTGCAAGAATTCATTGACAAGCAGCAAGGCTTGGAGAGCCAGGCTGTCAGGCCAGGAGCTTGAGGAGCTTTAGAGACGGACCATGATTTCAAACCCCCAACGACCCTTTGATTTGATCGCATTTGACTGGGATGGGACTCTTTTTGATTCCACTCAGTTGATCACGCGCTGCATACAAGCTGCGGTGGAAGATGTGGGGGGTCAAAGGCCCCACGCAATACAAGCTTCTTATGTGATTGGTATGCCATTGATGGCTGCTTTGGCGCATGC
>Ga0136641_1000252_pt1 | contig 22772 bp, 19 predicted proteins | sample EliLak1302023Y_FD_115312 | JGI IMG/M metagenome (GOLD analysis project Ga0136641, IMG submission 115312) | Freshwater microbial communities from Elizabeth Lake, Yosemite National Park, California, USA - 13020-23Y | ecosystem: Environmental > Aquatic > Freshwater > Lake ...
AGGACATGAAAAACTTTCAATTGCAATTGGATTTAATGAATGACAGTGGAATAACTTTCAAAAAAATTAGTCAAAAAGAAACCCGCGATTTAGAGCCAGCTTTATCAGACGAAACATCTTTTTTTGGATCAATACTTTTTCCTAATGACCAAATTGCAAACTGTAGGCAATTTGTATTGATGGCAAAACATCAAGCTGCTCTTTTAGGAGCTGAATTTAGAACAGGACAAGATGTATTACCCTTAGCATCTAATGCTTCAAAGCAAATTCAAGTGACAGGCCAAAAAAATGAAAGTTTTGACCATATAGTTATTTGTGCAGGTATTCACAGTAAAACAATTCTTAAAAATTTACCTATCAAATTACCTTCACTGGCGGTTTATGGGTATTCATTGAGTGCAGCTGTTCGAGAGCTTATAGATGCACCGGTCTACGGGGTTGTGGAAGCCAAAAACCACATTTCAATTGCCAGAACTGGTCAGCGAATTAGAGTAAGCGGCATTACAGAAATCGGGTTGAACAAGAAGCCAGCTAATGAATGCATACAGTTGCTCTATAAAACACTGAATGATTGGTTTCCTGGCGCTGCCAAGACACATGAATCAGTCCAAGTCTGGCGGGGCACGCGTGACACCATCACAGATGGTCTGCCCATACTAGGTCATTCGGGAGTTCCCGGTATTTGGTTAAATACAGGCCACGGTAACCATGGTTGGGCGTCAAGTTGTGGAAGCGCAAGGGCTATTGCCGATATGGTGTCGGGTCGTGGTTGTGAGGTTGACCTTAAAGGCCTAGGAATAGAGCGTTTTTAACCTCTACCCACAAAAGGCATATTTGTTGCCATCACCGTATGGAATAGCACGTTTGCAGATAACGGCAATTCAGCCATATACAGTACAGAGCTCCCTACATGCGAAACATCCATCAAAGGTTCAGGTCTGATCTCACCATTTGCTTGTGGCACCCCTTTGGCCATCACGGATGCCATCTCTGTTTCTGCATTACCAATATCAATTTGTCCAACAGCAATTTGAAATTTTCGGCCGTCTAAAGCTGCTGTTTTTGTCAGACCTGTCACAGCATGCTTGGTAGACGTATAAGCAATTGAGTTAGGTCTAGGCGCAGTAGCAGAGATAGAACCATTATTGATAATTCTCCCGCCTATCGGATTTTGTGTTTTCATTACTCTGAATGCTTGCTGTAAACAATAAAACATACCGTTCAAATTGATATCAACCACATTTCGCCATTGTTCAATAGTAAGTTCATCCAACGGAACAGCAGGAGCACTCACTCCTGCATTGTTAAACAATAAGTCAACTCGTCCAAAATTTTTGACTACTGCGTCAAATAGGTTTTTTACTGACACAGGGTCTGCAACATTAGTCGGTACTACCAAACAATTGCTTGGATTGAAAACTGTTGACGCAACATCATTGAGCGGCTGCTCTCTGCGACCAGCCAACACCACCTTCCATCCCGCGTTATTTAATGCAAGTACCGCTGATTTTCCAACGCCTGTTCCAGCCCCTGTAACAATTGCAATTTTTTCATCATTCATTTAGCTTCTCCAAAGACATAAATATCAACGCTTCTTTATTTTTTTTACAGTTTTAACCGATTTAGCTGCAGAGGTTTTAGCGCCACGACGGCTGTAAGTAGCCTTTCCCACAGCAGGAAGAGATTTCTTTAATGATGGTGATTTTGAATTACTCAATTCATTAGGCTTAATTTTTTTAATACCCGCATCATTCTCTTCAGGATAAGCATCCTGAACCCATCTAAAATCAATTTTTCTGCCATCTAAATCTACTCTACTCACCTGAACACGTACTCTGGCTCCGATTGCATATCGAATTCCTGTTCTTTCACCACGCAATTCTTGCCTAACTTCGTCGAAGCGAAAATAATCGCCCCCAAGCTCAGTAATGTGAATCAAACCTTCTACAAACATGGCGTCGAGTGTCACAAAAACACCAAAAGTTGTCACAGCTGAAACCGTGCCGCTGAAATCTTCACCCAGATGCTCTCTCATGTATTGGCATTTAAGCCAAGATTCAACATCCCTGCTTGCTTCGTCAGCCCGACGCTCATTGGCACTGCAATGCAATCCCGCCGCCTGCCAAGCCAAAGTCTCAGGTGAGTTATTTGATTTTGCATTTTTCTCATTTGGAGATTGGGAAATTTTTGAAGATAAACGTCTCGATAACTTTGCGTGCGCTTCTCCAGGTGTTGGTAATGTTGGCAATTTGTATTTTTTCTTTGCCAGTATTGACTTGATGACTCTATGAACAAGCAAATCCGGATAACGGCGAATTGGACTGGTGAAGTGGGTATATGCTTCATATGCCAATCCAAAATGGCCGCTATTTAATGGCGTGTAAATGGCTTGCTGCATTGAGCGTAACAACATACTGTGTATTTGCTGAGCATCCAGTCTGTCCTTGGTTGCATTAGCAATTGCCTGAAATTGAATCGGTGAGGGAGTATCAGATAGTTGAATTCCAACGCCTATCGTCTTGAGGTAACTACGCAACATATCGAGCTTTTCAGGCGTAGGGCCTTCGTGTACCCTAAACAATGCATCTGACTTATTTTGCAGAATAAAGTCAGCACTGCAGACATTCGCAGCCAACATAGATTCTTCAATCAATCTATGTGCCTCCGTCCTTACCCTTGGCACAATTTTTTCAATTCTTCCATTTTCATCACAAATAATTTGTGTTTCAGTAGTTTCAAAATCTACAGCTCCACGCTTTAATCTGGACTTTAGTAAAGCACGATATACATCATGCAAATTAATTAAATCATTAACCCGTTCTTTAAATTTTAAAGCCAGAGGACCACGTGTATTAGATAAGATGGCAGCAGCCTGAGTGTAAGTAAATCTTGCATGGCTATGCATAACAGCTTCATAAAATTGATATGCATAAATCTCACCTTCATTATTGATCAACATATCGCAAACCATGCATAAGCGATCAACATCTGGGTTTAGCGAACATAGCCCATTAGACAGTTTCTCTGGCAACATCGGAATGACACGGCGTGGAAAATACACACTTGTGGCTCTGTCATAAGCATCTATATCAATTGCACTCTCAGTTTCAACATACTGACTTACATCTGCAATAGCCACTAGAAGTCTCCAACCTGCTTGACCATTTTCATTAAGCGATTGGCAATAAACTGCATCATCAAAGTCTCTAGCGTCTTCGCCATCAATAGTGACCAAAGGAATGTCCGTCAGATCAATTCTGTTCTGAAAATCTTTAGATATTACTTTTTCAGGTAATGATTCAGCTAACTTCAAGCACTCATCAGAAAATTTATACGGCACACCATACTTACGTACAGCAATTTCAATTTCCATACCTGGATCGTCCATCTCTCCAAGTACTTCCTGTACTCTTCCAACAGGTTGACCATAAAGACTTGGCGGCTCAGTTAACTCAACCACCACAACTTGACCAGGCAATGCTTTTCCAGTTGCACTTTTAGGTATAAGAATATCTTGACCATAGCGCCTATCCTCAGGAGCCACGAGCCATACGCCACTTTCTTGTAATAAGCGACCTATGATGGGATGCGAGGGACGTTCAACTATTTCTAAAATGCGACCTTCTGGCCGTCCTTTTTTATCCATACGAGTCACGCGAGCCATCACACAATCTTTATGCAATACAGCACGCATTTCATTTGGCGGCAAATAAACATTGGTTTGTCCATCATCTCGTAGGACAAAACCATGACCGTCGCGGTGCCCTTCAACCACGCCTTTGAATTCTTCAAGAAGACCTGTAGGGGTGCTATTGTTTTTTTTGATATGATCCTCTGCTTTCCTGATTGCCCAGGTGGCGGAATTGGTAGACGCACTAGTTTCAGGTACTAGCGAGTAACATCGTGGGGGTTCGAGTCCCTTCCTGGGCACCAATCTTACCTATACAAAAGACAATACGTTGAATTTTGCTAATTAAATTGGCATTCCAATAAGTTCGTGACCATTAGTCTCAAGAATTTGTACCTTGATAAACTCCCCACTCCGATAGGTTTTGGTTACTCTCGCAGGTGGTAGCAAGTGCACAGATCCATCAATTTCTGGAGCATCTCTGTAAGTGCGGCCTTTGCCGCCAAATCGTCCCAAGGCATTAGAACTGTCAACCAGCACTTGCATTTTTGCGCCAACGAGTTTGTTGATTTTTTGAGCTGAAACAGCTTGTGCTACCGCCATGAATCTTGATTTTCTTTCCTCACGTAGCTCCAAGGGTAACATTCCAGGTAAGTGATTGGCTTGTGCACCGTCAATTTCACTGTAAGCAAAACAACCTGCATTGTCTATTTGAGCTTCTTTTAGAAATTGAAGCAAATGCTCAAATTCCGATTCTGTTTCACCGGGAAAACCAGAAATAAATGTACTTCTAACTACCAATTCGGGACAAATAGATCGCCATGTGAAAAGCCGTTCTAGGTTTTTTTCACCACTTGCAGGACGACGCATTCTTTTCAAAACTTCGGGATGGCTGTGCTGAAACGGAATGTCCAAATAGGGCAAAACCTTTCCTGTCGCCATCAAAGGAATAATTTCATCAACACTTGGGTATGGGTAAACATAATGAAGCCTTATCCACGCACCAAAGGGTTCTGCTAATTCTGCCAAGCTCTGAACTAGTTCAAACAAACGCGATTTAATTGGTTTTCCATTAAAAAATCCCGTTTGATATTTAATGTCGACACCATATGCAGAAGTATCTTGAGAAATGATTAACAGCTCTTTGACACCAGATTCAAGTAAAGCAGCTGCTTCTTTCAAGATATCACCTATTGGTCGGGAAACCAAACCACCTCGCATAGAAGGAATAATACAAAAAGTACACGAGTGATTACAACCTTCGCTGATCTTGAGATAAGCAAAGTGCTTAGGCGTTAATTTAATACCTATCGATGGAACAAGATCAAAAAAGGGATCATGGGGTTTTGGCAAATGTAAATGGACAGCGTCCATCACTTCGCGGGTTGCATGTGGACCAGTCACAGCCAACACACTTGGATGAAGTCCTTTGATCATGTTTAGACCGTTCGAATCAGACTTGGCACCAAGACAACCAGTAACAATTACCTTTCCATTTTGTGCAAGCGCCTCACCAATGGTTTCAAGACTTTCTTTGACTGCATCATCAATAAAACCACATGTATTCACAACAACCAAATCAGCTCCGTCGAAAGTTTTAGAAGTTGAATATCCTTCGGCGCTTAATTGGGTAAGAATTAGCTCTGAATCAGTAAGCGCTTTGGGGCAGCCTAGGCTGACAAAACCAATTTTTGGTGCTGATATCATTTTTTTAAACCCATAGCTTTAATCATCTGCTCTTGCATTTGAACAAATAATTGATTGGATTGTTGAGTGTAGTTTCCCATTAATGATTGAACAGCATTGGTCGGTGAAATCAAAAATTGCGCCCACATATCAGGACTTAAAGATTGAGATTGTTCAGTCATCTGTTTCTGAAAGTTGCAAAAATGCTGAATATTATTTTCTAGGTAATTGCCCATTAAGGCCTGCATAGAATGACCATAGAAACGGATAATGTTTGCTAAAGCGTCTTCAGAAAATAGCGGTAGCCCGCCAGCCTCTTCTTCTAAAAGAATTTGCAAGAAAATACTTCTTGTCAAGTCTTCATTGGTTTTAGCATCTACAACCTTGAGACTTTCACGTTTCACAACCATCTCTTTTACTTCTTGGATGGTGATGTAACTCGAAGTCTTGATATCGTAAAGTCTTCGGTTGGGATATTTTTTGATGAATCGTATCTGATCCACAGGGTTATCTTGCTCTGTGGATTGTGATTTTTTATCTTGATTATTACGAGGCAAGAATTATCCTGATAGATATGCATGATGAAAGCATGCTGAATCCATGGTTGACATTCAAAAAGTTCGAGAATTAACGATGGTAGGCGCGATTGGACTCGAACCAACGACCCCCACCATGTCAAGGTGGTGCTCTAACCAGCTGAGCTACGCGCCTTCGTTGTCGAAATCTCATTCTAGCAGGATTCAATTGATGCTGTCTCAGCTATTGATTTTGACCAATCAAATCAAACAATCTAAATTTATTGAAGACTGAGCTAAAACATCAAGGTCTACGAGCAATTCTGACACCGTTGATAAGAAGCAGCATAGATAAAATTTTATGAATTCCTGAAGATTTAATCGCTTCAACAGTGAAAGTCATATAAGCTAAATCTTTGATTGTTTGTGTTTTAACACCAACTACATTTATTTTTTCTCTAGAAAATACTTCAGAAATATCTTTCAATAAGCCTTGTCTGTCATCAGCAATTACTTGGACATCAATAAAGTAAATATCGTTAGCATCAGAAATATTTTTATTTTTCCACTCAACGGCTATTGATCGTTCAGGTTCACGTTGTTGTAACTGCAAAAAATTATGACACGTCAAACGATGAACACTTATCCCCTTTCCTTTTGTCACATAACCTTTAATAGGATCTGGAGGTACAGGCCTACAACATTTAGCTAATTGAGTCAGTAACGAATCAACCCCAACAACCAAAACACTCCCTTTACTGACATTTGATTTGGTATTTTGAAATTTTTTTAAAAATTTTTCATCATCAGAATCAATCTCAGGCATAGGACGCCATAAGGATTCAATTTGTCGCAAAGAAAATTCATCTTTTCCAACCACTTCAAATAATAAGCTGGAAGTTTCATACCCAAGTTGCTTAGCCAGTTCATCCAGATTTAAAGCGGTTTTACCTTCTCTTTGAAGAAGTTTTTCAACTGACAACCTTCCTCTGGAAATAGTTTCCTGAGATTTTTGGTAGTTGAACCAAGCACGAACTTTAGATTTTGAACGAGGGCTACGGATGAACCTCAAATCTGGATTTAACCAGTCAAGCGAGGGCCCACCATCTTTAGCTGTCAAAATCTCTACCGATTGCCCATTGAGTAAAGGCGTTGAAAGCGGTACAAGTATTCCTTCAACTTTTGCACCTCTACACCGGTGACCTAATTCAGTATGTACAGCATAAGCAAAGTCAATAGGCGTTGATCCCTGACAAAGCTCAACTATCGATGCTTCTGGTGTAAATACATAAATTTTTTCGTTTTCGATCACGCTTATAAACTGATTTTTTTTCTGCACATCAACACTGACGTCTCTTTCCCATGCCAAGAGTTGTCGTAAGACTGCGATGCGCTGCGCTTTGTTCGTTTCTACAAAAAACCCTGCGTAGCCCTTAACACCATTCTCCTTATATGCCCAATGCGAAGCTACACCGAATTCAGCATGCGCATGCATAGTTTGTGTTCGAATTTGAATTTCAAAAATTCTTTTATTTGTATCTCGTACAACAGTATGTAAAGATTGATAACCATTGGATTTAGGTTTAGCGATATAGTCATCGAATTGATTATCCAAAGGCTCCAAATGCTGATGAACGAGTGACAAACATCGATAACAGTCTGCTACCTCGTCAGTGATAATTCTTATCGCTCGCAAATCATACAGTTGATTAAATTCAAGCGATTTTCCTCTCATTTTCTTTACAATACTGTAAATATTTTTGGGTCTGCCGTGAATTTTTACATGCAGTTTTTGAGAAATAAAAATATGGTCCAAACGCTGCTTGATTTCAGTGATTTCTATTTCTCTATCAACTCTTTTTATCTCTAAAAGACCCGCAATATTTTTATATACATTGGGCTCAAGAACTCTAAATGCCAAATCCTCAAGCTCCCATTTAATCTGCCATATCCCTAATCGACTTGCAAGAGGAGAATAAATATTCTGGATATTGCTAGCTATAGCTTCAAAGCCCTTGATTTTTTCAGAAGTGATATACCTTATCGTCTGCATTTGAGATGCAAGCAATACCATAATGACGCGCAAGTCTTTAGAAAAAGTTAGCAATAAACCTCTAACATGCTCTATTTGCGATTGCGAATTAAATTTTGAATTCGTTATATTTATCGTTAGTTTTTCAATTTCTAATATTTTTTGACATGAAATTGCTAATTCGGTCAAGTTTTTGTCAAAATTTTGATGTAACGTTTCGTATGGCTTGCTTAAAACCCCACAAGCATATGCCAAGTAAATTGCGGAGCGAATTTCAATTGAACCGCCCATATTTTCAATAATCTTACAAACTGAATCCGCATGTGAAAGAGTTAACTCACCAGTTTGATAGCGATGACCAGAAAGTAAATTTCTTGCAAACTGAATGGCTTTTCCTAAAGTATTTATATTTTCCGCTAGCAGACCCATTTCCTCATAGGCTAAAGGATTTGCCAAATGATTATTTGGATGTTTATCGTTCATAAGTAGCAGATATGTATATCAACAGATTAGGGCAAAATCCAAATTCAACATCGTAATTGATTGGAATAAACATGTCAGATCGTTTTTTAATTGGTAAAACAGCTTTGGTGACTGGATCAACCAGTGGTATTGGACTTGGAATCGCAAAATCACTGGCTCTAGCAGGTGCAAATATAGTACTTAACGGGTTTGGCTCCTATGAACAAGCTGTGGCAGAAATAGAAATACATGGTGTTAAAACACTTTATCAGCCAGCTGATATGCGAAAACCAGATGAGATCAGGGATATGGTGTCAAACGTCATTTCACAATGGGGGCATATCGATATCCTGATCAACAATGCTGGAATTCAATATGTTTCCCACTTAGAAGAATTTCCTACAGATAAATGGGACGACATTATTGCAATCAATTTATCTTCATCGTTTCATACCATTCGATCTGTTTTACCGGTAATGAGGGCTAAAAATTGGGGCAGGATTATCAATATCGCATCTGTTCACGGTCTGGTGGGTTCTGCTTATAAATCAGCGTATGTAGCCGCCAAGCATGGCTTGGTAGGATTAACTAAAGTAACCGCTTTAGAAACTGCAACTACAGGAATAACCTGCAATGCCATATGTCCAGGATGGGTATTGACCCCCTTGGTACAGCAGCAAGTCGACGCGAAAGCACAGTCTTTGAATATCTCACTAGGGGAAGCACAGCGTTTGTTACTGAGCGAAAAGGAACCTTCCATGCAATTCACAACTCCTGATGAGCTAGGCTCACTTGCGGTTTTTTTATGCTCAGATGCAGGTAAAAACATCAGAGGCGCGGCATGGAATATGGATGGCGGTTGGGCTGCTCAATAAACTTATATCTGTAAGACTATCCATCAAATGATGGATAGTCACTCACCAGATATTCAGTTCATTAAAAAGTAAGCAAAAATCTATTGAGCATTTCATGAGTCTGGTTTATCGTACGTCCCATGAAAAAGCACACAACAACCCCTTCATCAGAAGCCTTTGCAGCTCGGTTGAGACTTGCAATGAAACAAGCGGGCCTCAAAGCTTCCGCTACCCAACTCGCAGATGCATTCAATTTGCGTTATTGGGGAAATGGCATCACGGCACATGCAGCTAGGAATTGGATCACTGGCGTGTCCATACCAAAGCCGGATAAATTAAAAACTTTAAGTGATATTCTTCAAATTAGTCCCCAGGATCTTTTCTTTGGACCAGACACTTCAAATTTACCTTTGAATGAACCCTTACATAGAGAAAATTTATGCATGGGTGATGCTCAAATGCTGAAGCAATTTCTTAAACTTAATACGGAGCATAAGAAAATGATTCGTCATTGCGTTCGTATTGCCTATCTTTATGAAAATGAAATTCAAAACAAAAGAAAATCTTCAGATGAATAACTGGCTAGACATCAGATTGAATCAATACAACGGCTTGTGCTTCAATAGATTGGCTTTGACCAACAGGGCCTAATTTTTCAGCAGTTTTAGCTTTGATATTGACCTGAGCCATATCGAGATCAAGCAAATCAGCAATCAGATTTCTCATCTCTGGTATGTACGCAGCCAACCTTGGAGCTTGTGCAATGACTGTGGTGTCAATATTTACTATTTTCCAATTACCCTCTTGCAACTTCGGAATTAAGTGAATAAGTAATGCCTTTGAATCCGCATTTTTCCATTTTGTATCGGTATCAGGAAAATGTTGTCCAATATCTCCTAAACCTAAAGCGCCTAAAAGAGCATCAATGACGGCGTGCAACAAAACATCTGCATCTGAATGCCCCATAAGACCGAGATGATAGGGAATTTGTACCCCTCCTATGGTTAGAGCTCTTCCTGGAACCAATGCATGTACATCCCAGCCTTGACCAATACGTATGCTTTGTTTATTCATTTTTTTACTTTAAAGATTGGATAAAGAATGTGTTCATCTGCTTGACAAGACACTTTGCGCCAATTGCATATCCTCAGCAAATGTGACCTTGAAGTTGTAGGAAGCTGAAGGTACCAGTAAGGGAGAAAACCCCATGGCTTCGATTGCACTCGATTCGTCAGTGACTTGGTCTCCTGCCATCAACAATGCCCTCTTCAGCATGTCAAGTTTAAACATTTGTGGCGTTTGAGCTAACCACTTACCCGATCTATTGACAGTTGTTGAAACCCGTCCTTCAATCTCAGTTTTCAGGGTATCCGGCAAAGGGAGTGCAAGCAAACCTCCTACTTTATCGTCAAAACAAGTAGCAATTAATCGACTGATTAATTCATGCGTAACCAAGCAGCGAGCAGCATCATGAACCAATACCCATTCATCAGGACGTATACCTTTCAATTCAAGAACGTTCAGACCAGCTACAACGCTTTGCGCGCGTGTTGCACCTCCAATTTGACTAACTAAGAATTTGGGTTGAGGCCAATTTTTCAATATTTCAGATATGTAATTATCATCCGGGGCTACCACTAACACTCCTTGAATCAATCCAGGTAGCTTAGAAAAAGCTTCTAATGTATGAACCACCATAGGCTTACCTGCTAACAAGGCATATTGCTTGGGAGCAGTTAGCCCAAAACGGCTACCGCTTCCTGCACAAGGAATAACAACATGAAATTGGGGTTCCATAGCATCCATCTAAAAAAATTGGTTAATTTTTGTTTTAAACATTGTGTCCAAATATTCTAAAATCTGCTTTTTCACCCAAGATTGAATGCACTCTAGGGTGATTGTCATGCCTGATACTAATTCAATGCAATTACCTGACCTTAATAATACAAAGAGATTCACTTTAAATAAACCTGCTGGCTCTGCTGATGCTGCATTATTAGCCGCATTGATTGATAAGGAGGTTGCGACAGGCAGACGCGTTGCCATATTTACTGCAGATGCTTTTGACGCACAAAGATTGATCGATGAATTGCCTTTTTTTTCGCCGCACATACGGTGTGTACTATTTCCCGATTGGGAAACCTTGCCGTATGACAATTTTTCACCGCATCAGGATTTAATCAGTGAACGTCTTGCAACCTTGTGGCGTATTTCTCAAGGGGAAGCCGATGTCATTTTGGTCCCTGCAACAACTGCACTTTACAGATTAGCCCCACCAGCTTTTCTAGCAGCCTACACTTTTCATTTCAAAGTTAAACAAAAACTTGACGAAGCAAAATTGAAATCCCAGCTAACACTGGCAGGATACAACCATGTAAACCAAGTTATCAGTCCTGGTGAATACACAGTAAGAGGAGGGCTAATTGATTTGTTCCCTATGGGTTCGTTGGTACCGTATCGGGTAGATTTATTTGACGATGAAATCGATTCAATCAGAACATTTGATCCAGACACTCAAAGAAGCTTGTATCCAGTTCCTGAGGTTCGTTTACTACCCGGTCGTGAATTTCCGATGGATGAATCGGGACGTGTATTGTTCAGAAGTCGGTGGCGAGAAATGCTGGATGGTGACCCTACCCGAAGTCGACTTTACAAGGACATAGGTAATGGTGTCGCCACTGCAGGCATTGAATATTACCTGCCTTTATTTTTTGAAAATACATCCACCGTATTTGATTATCTGGGAGATCAAGCGTTAGTGGTTCTTCATGGTGATCTTGAATCTGTATTGATGCGTTTTGGTCAAGATGCTCAAGAACGTTACCGACTGTCACAAGGAGATATTGAACGTCCGGTATTGCCACCCGCAGAGCTGTTCTTAAATACAGAACAGTTTTTTACTGAATCAAATTTGTATCCTGTCTTAAATATACGTAAATCGGAGCAAATTCAAGCTACACAATGGGTAGATTTTCTACCTCAACTGGCCGTGGAAAGAGGCGCTACTGAGCCAGTATTCAAATTAATTCAGCGACAGGAAAGCAGCGGTCAACGTATCTTGATACTTGCAGAGTCAGAAGGCAGACGTACGAGTCTTTTAGATTTTTTATCGTCTGCAGGTTTGCAGCCCACAGTGTTTGAGAGTTTGATTGATTTTTTGCAAAGTAATGACAAGTTCGGTATTTCTATCAGCCAGTTACACGCTGGTTTTGCGTGGCTGGAATTGGGAGTCGACCTAGTCACTGAAACAGAGTTATTTACTGCAGGACCGACACTCAGACGCAAGCGTAAACAAGAAGTAGTCAGCGATGTTGAATCACTGATAAGAGATTTGTCTGAACTGCAGGTTGGGGACCCCGTAGTCCACAGCTCTCACGGCATAGGCAGATACCGCGGTCTTATCAATATGGACATGGGACAGGGTCTGGATGATAAAGGCCTGCCCATGTTGCAAGAGTTTTTGCACCTTGAATATGCTGATGAAGCAACTTTATACGTACCTGTCAGTCAATTACATTTAATCAGTCGCTATAGTGGGATGAACCCAGATCAAGCACCTTTACATCGATTAGGTTCTGGTCAATGGGATAAAGCCAAGCGCCGCGCAGCGGAACAAGTTCGGGATGCTGCGGCTGAATTACTTAATATTTACGCAAGACGCGCAGCCAGGCAAGGTCATGCTTTTCGCTACAGCGCAAATGATTACGAAACTTTTGCCAATGATTTCGGTTTCGAAGAAACAGCCGATCAGCGAGCTGCTATACACGCTGTGGTCCAAGACATGATCAGCCCGCGCCCGATGGACCGTTTGGTATGCGGTGATGTTGGCTTTGGCAAAACCGAAGTAGCGTTGCGTGCAGCATTTGTCGCCGTGATGGGTGGCAAACAAGTCGCCATACTTGCCCCTACTACTTTGTTGGCTGAGCAGCATTACCAGACACTGACTGACCGATTCTCTAAATGGCCGGTAAAGATTGCAGAACTTAGTCGTTTTCGATCAGCCAAAGAAATTAAATTAAGCATTGAGGGGCTCGCACTTGGTCAAATTGACATTGTGGTCGGCACGCACAAATTACTAAGTGAATCGGTCAAATACAAGGATCTTGGTTTGCTGGTGATTGATGAAGAGCATCGCTTTGGCGTTAAGCATAAAGAAACGTTGAAAGCACTACGTGCTGAAGTTGATGTGCTTACTCTGACCGCGACACCGATTCCGCGTACTCTTGGAATGGCGCTCGAAGGCATGAGAGATTTGAGTGTGATAGCCACAGCTCCACAACGGCGTCTTTCAATCAAAACCTTTGTACGTACCGAAGATAACGGCATCATCCGTGAGGCTGTGCTTCGCGAACTCAAGCGCGGTGGTCAATGTTATTTTCTGCATAACGAAGTTGAGACAATACAAAACCGTTTGGAACGCTTGCAAGAATTGATACCTGAAGCTCGCATTGCCATCGCCCATGGCCAGATGCCAGAGCGCGATCTAGAAAGAGTCATGCGTGATTTTGTTGCTCAAAGATTTAATATCTTGCTTTGTTCAACCATTATTGAAACTGGTATTGATGTACCTACAGCCAACACCATTTTGATGAGTCGCGCAGACAAGTTTGGCTTAGCTCAATTGCATCAGCTGCGTGGTCGCGTCGGCCGCAGCCATCACCAAGCATATGCCTACTTGCTGGTGCCTGACGTTCAAGGATTGACCAAGCAGGCCAGTCAAAGGTTAGATGCGATTCAGCAAATGGAAGAGCTTGGTTCTGGTTTTTACTTATCTATGCATGACCTGGAAATACGAGGTGCAGGTGAAGTGCTTGGTGATAATCAGAGTGGAAATATGCAGGAAGTTGGTTTTCAGTTATATAACGAAATGTTGGCGGAAGCTGTACGCGCACTAAAAAATGGCGAAGAACCTGATTTACTTAGCCCTTTACAAGTCACTACCGAAATTAATTTACATTCTCCAGCACTGTTGCCTGATGAGTACTGTGGCGATGTTCATTTGCGCTTGTCATTTTATAAAAAATTGGCAACGGCTAAGACTCAGGATCAAGTTGATGCATTAATGGAAGAACTTATTGATCGTTTTGGAAAGTTGCCCAGCCAAGCGCAAACTTTGATAGATTCACACCGCTTGCGTGTGCTTGCCAAGCCATATGGAATTGCCAAGGTAGATGCAGCACCAGGGGTCATTCTTATCAACTTTAAACCCAATGCCCCTGTCGATGGAATGCGAATCATCCAATTGGTACAGAAAAATAAACACATCAAGTTGGCTGGTAATGATAAGTTACGGATAGAAAAAGACATTGAAGACGTAAAAGGTCGCGCGCAAATGGTTCGCGACATCTTGCGCTCATTGGGTGACCCACTTGCACTCACGCCTAAAAAAGCTGCTGTATGACTGACATGACCCTACACAGTCCAGGGCTCTGGACACAAAATCTTCCTTCTCAGAGACGATTGTCAAACTATAAATTGATTGCATTCGACATGGATTCGACACTCATCAATATTGAGTGTATAGATGAAATAGCAGGCATGGTTGGTCTTCAACAAGAGGTCTCTGTCATCACAGAGGCTGCTATGCGTGGCGAGATTACTGATTACAAAGAAAGTCTGCGTAGGCGAGTGGCTTTGCTTAAAGGTGCGCCTTCAAGCGCCCTGGAACAGGTGTTTGAACAACGACTTGAACTCAACCCAGGCGTAAAAAACCTTATTGCCAAGTGCCAAACAGCGGGTTTACGAACATTAATCGTGAGTGGAGGCTTCGATTATTTCACCGACAGATTAAAAATAATGCTTGGTATATATGCCACCCGCAGCAACAAACTTGAAATCATCGATGACATGTTGACTGGAAGATTACTCGACCAAGAGTGGGGAGACATATGCGATGGTGAAGAAAAAAAACGCATGGTTCAAATCACTTGCGAAAGTCTAGGCGCAAGGGCAAATCAATGCATAGCAGTAGGAGATGGCTCTAACGATTTACCTATGATGGCATGGTGTGGCCTGTCGGTCGCTTACAAAGCCAAACCCAATGTCAGGCTAGCAGCTAATATTGCTATCGACTCAGGCGGATTAGACCGAATGCTCGAGATCATCAAAGCCTGAATCTAATGTAAAGCAGCGTAAATTGCCTGCGCCAATTCAGTAGAAATTCCTTCTACCGTGCATAAATCTTGCACACTTGCATCAGCAACACCTCTGACACCGCCAAAGCGCTGTAATAATTTGGCACGCTTGCGTGGACCCACGCCAGGAATATCCTCAAGGCTGCTTGATCCAGTTCTCACTTTGGCGCGCTTAGCTCTCATCCCAGTGATGGCAAACCGATGAGCTTCGTCACGGATTTGTGCTACCAACATCAACGCCGCCGAATCTTGTGTCAGCGTCAATTTGGGGCGGCCGTCGGCAAAAACAAGTTCCTCTAAACCTACTTTGCGTCTCTCTCCTTTTTCTACGCCAACTAGCCTTGAGATATCTAAATCTAATGCCTCGAATACAGATTTAGCCATACTGATCTGGCCCTTGCCGCCGTCAATCAACACCAGATCAGGAAATTTTGCTTCACCTGAACGAACTGCCTCTGCAAGTTTGCTGTAACGACGCGTCAACACTTGGCGCATGGCTGCGTAGTCATCTCCAGCCGTGATATCTGTGATGTTGTAACGCCGGTACTGAGAGGCCTGCATTTGGTGATGATGAAAAACCACACATGAGGCCTGAGTAGCTTCTCCGGCCGTATGAGAAATATCAAAACACTCTATCAAGAAACTATCCAAATCTTCAGGAGCCAAATCCAATGCATCAATCAAGGCTCTTGTTCGTGATTGCTGGGAGCCTTCCTCAGCAAGTAATCTGGTAAGTTTGATGGATGCATTTTGCTGAGCCATCTCCAACCATGCTTTTCTCTGCCCTCTTGGTTGATGAATCACGTGTAATTTGATTCCGATTTGTTCACTCAAGGCACGTATCAATCCCTTATCCACTGCATGGCTGGTAATCAACGTCGGGGGCGCAGCAATCTCAAGGTAATGCTGGCTGATAAATGCTTCTAATACCTCTGTGGGTTCTGCCTTATCAACATGGGATGGAAAATATGGACTGTCCCCTAAATGTCTTCCGCCTCTGACCATGGCCAAATTGACACAAGCCTTTCCACCCTGCACGAGAACTGAAAGTATGTCCACATCTCGGTCATCAACAGAATCCACCGATTGCTGATGCAGTACTTTAGAAAGTGCATTAATCTGATTCCTCACATCTGCAGCAGCCTCGAACTCAAGTTTTTCTGAATGCATCATCATTCTGACTTCAAGAGATTTGATTACTTCGCTGGTCCGTCCCTCTAATAACGAACACGCGCTTTGTACATCTTGTTGGTAGCTTGACTCAGAAATGAACCCAACACACGGCGCAGAACAACGCTTGATCTGGTGCAGCAAGCAAGGCCTTGTTCTGTTTCTGAACACTGTGTCTTCACATGTACGTAAACGAAAAACTTTTTGTAAAAGTTGTATTGCTTCTCGCACAGCCCAAACACTCGGATAGGGTCCAAAGTAGTCATGTTGTTTATCGACAGCACCTCGGTAATAGACAACTCGAGAAATAGATTTAGGAGACGGATGTCCTAAAGCATCTATCTCACTCGATTTCGCCTGAGTTATTTTCAAATAGGGATAGCTTTTGTCATCCCTAAATAGTATGTTGTAACGCGGCTTTAGCGTTTTAATTAAATTATTTTCTAAAAGAAGTGCTTCAGCCTCAGATCTAACGACAGTCGTTTCCATACGAACAATTTTGGACACCATGTGCCCTATTCGTGTGCCGTCATGTGTCTTTTGAAAATAACTACTGACGCGCTTTTTTAAATGATTGGCTTTACCTACATAAAGCACCTGACCCTCTTCGTCATAGTATCTGTAAACGCCTGGCAGAGACGGTAGTGCTGCTACTTGTGATAACAATTCCGGAGAAAAAACTAACTTGCTGTTAGCTGAATTTTCAGATGAATCTGAGGCAGTGTTCACAGCAAAACTACCATTGCCCAGTATTGGGCATACTTGCCCAAGGCTCAATTGGTGGCAGAGCTTGACCATCCTGTAAAAGTTCTATAGATACGTTGTCCGGCGATTTGACGAATGCCATATAACCATCACGCGGGGGCCTCAGTATGGCCACACCGTGGTTTTGCAAACGCTCACACGTAGCATAAATATTTTTTACTGCATATGCAAGGTGACCAAAATTACGCCCGCCCTGCAAAACTTCTGGGTCCCAGTTATAAGTTAATTCAACTTGCGCCTGAGTGTCTCCTGGAGCCGCAAGAAATACCAACGTGAATCTTCCTGAGGGTACGTCTTTGGAACGCAGAACTTCCAGTCCCAGCGCATCCCGGTAAAACTTTAAAGATGTATCAAGGTCAGTGACACGAACCATAGTGTGCAAATAGCGCATAAGCAATACCAGTGATCAAATTAGGGAAACTTTAACCTATATCAACGCGGCAGATCCGCTAGCTTGGAAAATTTTAAAGTTCAATGAATCTCTGGTCATGCACTGAAATAAGTCTGATCTTATGGTTGTTCAAAGAATACTTTTATCCATTGCAGCTAAGAGAGATGCAGCAACTACCTCTTCCAACCATCCTAAATCAATTTGATTGTGCGCTTCACAAAAAAACCATGGCTCGCGAGAATCTGGTTCCAGCATTACACCTCGATGGATCAACTCCCAAGCGAACAGGTTGTATAAACGACTGTCTGTCTTGCGCCAATCTCTGTAGGTTTGTGGCACATCAGATGTGAAATGAATGCCAAGCATGGCTGGTGGTCCTGCAAAAGCATGTGCGACACCAGCGTTTACAAACACGCGGGCTAATATATCTTTGATCCGTAAGCCGCTTTCATCAACAGTTTGCAACGCATTGGTGTTCGCCAAAATATCCAAGGTGGCGTGCGCAGCGCTCAACCCCACCAGATTAGCGGTATATGTTCCACCATGCACGACCGCGCCCTTGTTTGAGCCAATCACATCCATCACCTCGGCTCGGCCACCAAAAGCAGCTACCGGGTAGCCATTTCCCATCGCTTTAGCGAACGTCGTCAGATCTGCATAAATTCCATACAAAGACTGAGCGCCACCTTTGGCGACCCTGAACCCGGATTTGACTTCATCAATCAATAGCAAAGTCTTGTTGTGATCACATAATTCACGTAAGCGTTGCAACCAAGACTGACTTGCAGAAATACTTCCCGCATTTCCAATGATGGGCTCAAGAAGTACACATGCCAATTGATCAGAGCTTTTTTTAAACAGATTTTCTAACGCTTCAAAATCATTCAAGCCGATGATATCTACCAGGTCTCTTGTCTTGGCTGGAATGCCCGCACCAAATGGAATGACCTTGGGAGGATGATGGTCCGTGGCTTGCCAGTTTTCTATGTCTGATTTCCACATCAATTCGTCATACAAACCATGAAAGCTGCCCTCAACCAACGCGATACGTTCTCTACCAGTGAAACCTCTGGCTGTTCGTACAGCGCCCATGACTGCCTCGGTGCCAGAATTTGCAAAACGTATTTTGTCAATTTGCGGACACATACCTTTGATTTGTTTGACGACTTCGGTGTCTAACGCACTGGCAAATCCGGTCAGAGTACCTGAATGCTTGATCTGCCGAACAACCGCATCATCAACTCGCTGGTCTTGGTAACCTAATATGATGGGGCCATAACCCAATCTGAAATCTACATATGTCTTGCCGTCACTGTCAGTTAATTTACAGCCTTTTGCTTGCTGAATAAAAACAGTTCGATCATCACCCCAATAGCGGTAGTTCTCAGCAACGCCTTGAGGCATGTGCAAATGTGCTTCCTGCATTAACTGCTGCTGCTTCATGTCTAACCTTCTGCTTTGACAGATGATCTGAGGTAATGTCCTACGTTATCTTCTAGCAACTTAACCACATGCAATTCAGCCGCATCGGGTCCATAGACTGTTTTTGCTTTTTCAAACAAGGTTAATGCATGAGACCCCATTGGTAACTGGTAGCCCTGAGATTCAGCAATGTCATTGATCAATCCCAAATCTTTACAGCATAAGGCAAGTGAAAAACTGGGGTCGTAATGACCCGCAAATATAGAAGGCACATCATGCTCAGCTACCCAGCTATTTCCGGCGCTAGATTTGATGGCCTCCCAAACAGTGGGCAATGGAATATCTGCCTTGGCACCCAACATCAAAGCCTCACCTATGGTGGCGGCACTGACAAACCATAAAAGGTTGGTCAGTAACTTAACAGTAGCGCCGTTACCGGCTTTACCCACATGAAAAATTTTCTCACCTATAACTTCAAAAATTGGCTTGTGCTTTTCAAACGCCGTAAGCGATCCACCGATAAAAATCGAAAGCCTACCAAGAGCAGCAAAATCAACCGCATTGGTCACTGGAGCTTCCAAATAGTCAATATTTTTTTTTGATGATTCTTCTACCAATTGCTTGATCAACTCCACAGAACTGGTCGTTGTATCAATGATGGTTACACCTTGTTTCAAATAGGAGAGTACGCCATTGTTTCCCAGCATTACCTGCGCAACCTCCGGCGGCCCGGGCAATGAAACCATGACTACGTCTGCGTTTTGAACTGTAGATGACAAGCTGTCCCCTACGTTTGCACCCGCAGCCTGTAAGTTGAGGGTTTTGGTTTTGTTTTTATCGAAAACAGTTACAGAGTATCCTGCATTGATTAGGTTAAGCGCCATGGGATTGCCCATATTGCCTACGCCAATAAAAGCAAGTAACGGTTTGTTGTTCATGATTTCACAAAACGCTGAAACTGAGGTGATACTTGAGAAGATGGCAGATAGTCAAAACCAAAAGATTTGAATAAATCCATCGCCTCTTTCATCGGGTAGGTTCTGTAATCAATACGCTGTTGCATCAGTTGTTTATCCCCATCGTGTAGGAAATATTGCTTTGAAAATCCATGTTCAAGTGGCTCAATGGATTGAGAATATACAAAACCATTTTTAATTTGGCTTTGATAGTCGCGGTGTGGTCCTTGCACGCCTAGAAGTAAATGGCCTTTTGCTTTCACATGATTCGCGACTCTGGACAAACCTTGGATGTTGGCTTGTTCATCGTATATATGGCTGACAAGAAAAGGTTCATTGATACCATCCATGACAAAGTACCACACACCGCCGTAAGAGAATGCCAAGTCAAATTGTTTTTTGAGATCCAGTTCAATCACATTCTGGTGTTCCAAATGCACATGATTGAATTTGTTCAATCGCGGCCTGGCAATGGCGAGCATGGCTTGCGTCAAGTCGAATCCCGTGATTTCAATCTCATTTTTTCTGCTTGCTAGTTCTTCTATGATTAAGCCGGTACCGCATCCGATTTCTAGAATATTTTGAAAATTGGCGCTGGAAATTAACTCATTAACTATTTTTTTGTAATCGTAGTAACCAGATGTCATTATTAGGTCATAATAATTAGACATGTTTGTGTAATCACCCATTGTTATCCTCGAATTGAATACATATTCCGAGTAACCGATCAAGAAAGAAAATCAACCGATACTTTTGTTAAAGCATATCAGCATACAAACAATCAAAAACTTAGCGCATAATTTCTTATGGATAAACCAACGACATGTCACTATTGCTCTCTTGCAGCAGCCAGAATCATTGATGAAAGCGCGTTATCAATCGCATTCAAAGATGCCTTTCCCATTTCTTCCGGACATACGCTGATCATTCCTAGGCGACATACTGATTCTTTTTTTGACTTGACCCATCAAGAACGAGAAGATATGTTGGATTTATTGACCCGGGTCAAAAACCACCTACAGGATGAATTAAATCCGCAAGGTTTTAACATCGGCATTAATGAAGGCTTTGCTGCTGGGCAAACAGTCATGCATACCAACATACAGTTGATTCCCCGCTTCAAAGGTGATGTCTCTGAGCCCAGAGGAGGTATCAGATGGTTGTTTCCTGAAAAAGCAGTATTCTGGGATAAGAAGCCAGATGAAACTCCACCAGATATCGGCAACGCCAAACCCTAACCATACTAAATACAACCAAATGAAAAACATTTTTTTTGCTCAATTTACTTTTGTAATATTGCTACTGAGTTCTGTATTCATAGGTGGCTGTACCCAAGAACAGCAGAATAAAATTGGACGCGGCATTCAAAATTGGACAGGTACGGATGGCGTACTTGAAGTCTATGCTGGGGATAAACTGGTGAGACGATTTTTAAAAGTCGATAAGCTCAGTACTGCCTTGGGTACTGATGATGGAAAGCCTCGGGAATATCGTTATGGGTACGGCTATTTAGACGAAAACCTAAATATGCAAGTTGATCCCACAGAGAAAAAAGTTTATTTTGAATTCAGCAATTACTCAACAATCGTTTTTTTTGAAAATCCGCATTGAATCAAAAGTTTAGGTATTCCAACTAGGTTTGCGCTTATCTAAAAATGCCTGAAAACCTTCTTGGGCAGTTTCATCCATCATATTGCAAGCCATGGTTTGCCCAGCCAGTTGGTAAGCAGCGGCAATGCCCATTTCTAACTGCTTATAAAAAAGCTGTTTTCCCATTCGAACTGCTGGCTCAGGTTTAGCCAATATCTTTTCACACAAGTTGATAACGCTTTGTTCCAACCTGTCGTCGTCTACACACTGATTGATAAGACCTCTTTGCACAGCAGTTTCTGCGTCAATGAAGTCACCTGTCAAAAGCATTTCCATGGCCTGTTTACGGTGCATGCTTCGACTTATACCGACCCCAGGTGTTGAACAAAATAAACCGTAATTGATACCCGATACAGCAAATTTTGCGGTTTTTGCAGCCACAGCCAAATCGCACATACTGACCAACTGACATCCCGCTGCAGTTGCTATACCTTGCACTTGGGCAATCACAGGTTGCGGTAAGTTTTGAATCTGTAACATCATTGCCGAGCACTGCTGAAACAATGCAGAATAAAAATCGTGATCAGGTTGATTTCGCATTTCTTTTAAATCATGTCCGGTGGAGAATGCTTTTCCATTTGCCGCCAAAATGACAATACGACAATGTGAATTCTGGGATATTTTTTGAAATGCTTCTTTCAACTCGCTCATCATCTTTGCAGATAAGGCATTGAAACTGGATGCATTATTCAAAATAAGTCGCACAATCCCACTCGCAGGAGAGTCTTCCAAAACCAATTGACTAGGTTCTATGCTCATGTGATGAACTCCACAAAATCTTTAGATAGACTGGCTCAATGGTGAAACAAGCTCCACATTTGATTCAGATTTCCACAAACGATCCACTGCCAGATCCCCAATCAGCTTGGGGACATGACACTTTAGCACCTGGCTTATTAGCCATTGGCGGGGGCTTATCTGTAGGCAGGCTTATTCAAGCATATAGCCAAGGCTGCTTTCCCTGGTATAGCGAAGGCCAACCTGTGATGTGGTGGTGTACCGATCCGCGCATGGTACTTAAAGTCAATAACTTTCGCTTACATAGATCGTTGAGACAAACGATACGCCGTCTTTTAAAGTCGCAAAGTTTTGAAATTCGAATAGATA
>Ga0136641_1000253_pt1 | contig 22563 bp, 34 predicted proteins | sample EliLak1302023Y_FD_115312 | JGI IMG/M metagenome (GOLD analysis project Ga0136641, IMG submission 115312) | Freshwater microbial communities from Elizabeth Lake, Yosemite National Park, California, USA - 13020-23Y | ecosystem: Environmental > Aquatic > Freshwater > Lake ...
AACGGCGTGGACGTGACCTACGAGGTGACGAGCCCGCGTGGAGTGCCGGTGTTTCACTACGGAGACGCTTTCCGGCAGACGGTGCGTGTGCACACTATTGCCACGGCAGAGTCCTCACAGGTCGCTCCGACGCTCAGGCGTCGATTCTGGGGCTCTTTTGCTGGCGAGGCGATTACAGACGCCCAGATCGCGGCAAGCCTCTCAGGCGACCTCGGAGGCTCTCGGGCACAGGCCCGCTCAATCACGGCGGCGACGGCGTATCTGTACGTCGTGCTTCCTGTGTCTTTCGGCGTGCCGACGTTTGCCGTCAGTGGCCTGACATCCTCGGCCTGGGAGACGACGACGCGGACGATCACGTTTTCAGGACAAGCTGCCGCAAGCTACGGCATCTACCGCTCAACTTATCCGATCACTGGCACAGTCAACCTCACGGTCACATGACGTATGTCAAGCCTCAAAGGCACCAACGTACTCGCGCCGGTCGTGCCGTTCGACACGACAGACCAGCACGCTACGCATTACGCCCTGTACGGCAAAGGCGGCTACAGGTCGGTGGCAAGCACAACAGAGAGAGACGCGATCCCGCTCCTGCGGAGAGAGCCGGGGATGTTGGTCTACGTCTCTGCGAGCGGACTGATCTACCGAATGGAAAGCGACCTGACAACGTGGACGGCGCTTGAACGAGCAATTACAGATGGAGGTTCCTACTGATGGCCAACACAATTCGTATCAAGCGTCGTGCAAGCGGTGGCGGTGCCGGGGCTCCGGCAAGCCTTCAGAACGCAGAGCTGGCGTTCAATGAGCAGACGAACGTCCTTTACTACGGGACAGGAACTGGCGGTGCCGGCGGATCTGCAACCTCTGTGATTGCCATTGGCGGCAGTGGTGCGTTTGCTTCTACAAGCTACGTGGATACCGCCGTCGCAGGCGTGAACATCTCCAGTCAGCTTGCGAACTATGCGCCGCTTGCGGGTGCGTCCTTTACTGGAAATGTCGTGGTTGGTGGCAATCTTACGGTGAACGGCACCACGACCACCATCAATTCAACAACTCTCACAACTGCAGACAAAAACATTGAGCTGGCCAAGGGCTCAACGACCGACGCAGCTGCTGACGGTGGTGGCATCACGATCCACGCAGCGGCTGACTACACGTTCAACTGGGTAGCTGCCACGGCAGCCTGGACGAGCTCAACGCACCTCGACCTGGCAAGCAGCAAGGCATACAAGATCGCAGGGACGAACGTCCTCACGGCCACGGCACTCGGCTCGGCTGTTGTTTCCTCAAGCCTGACGAGCGTAGGAGCTTTGGCAAGCGGATCGCTTGCCGCTGGTTTCACGGCTGTCGGCGTCGGCCAAGGCGGAACTGGTCTTACCTCGGCTGTGAGCGGCTTGCTCAGGGGCAATGGCTCGGCATATTCCGCAGCCGTTTCTGGCACAGATTACCTTGACGGAAACAGTGATATTTCTGGGGGAACATTCTAAGCCGTGCCAAATACTGTCCGCATCCTCCGATCTACCACGGCCGCAGCAGTGCCATCGGCACTTGTGTCTGGCCAGATCGCCATCAACGAGGCAGACGGCAAACTGTTCTACAGGAACAGTGCTGGCGTCGTGACTGCGTTCACGTCGTCAGCGACTCTCGCCGATGGGTATGTGTACGACTGCGGCGTATACGCTGCAATTCCGTTCACTGCATTAAACTCGGCCTGGACTGCAGTGGGATTCACTGGAAGCGGCACGGCAGCGTCGCCATACACGCGAACTGGATACACCGGAAACATCGTTCCGGCGCAGACGACAATCGGTGCTGCTGGAACAGTGAGAATCACGGGTTCCATGTATAGCGACCTGAACGTTGTCGTCTACAAAAACGGCACTGCCGCATACACGATTGCGGATGCATACAGCGGTGGTGGCGGCATCTACACAATGAACGCAACCATATCGGTTGCAGTTGGTGACGTGATCCGTTTTGGTGTAAGTGGCACGGACTTCTTTTCGCTGTTCTCGGGCAGCAATCTCACAATGAATGTGTGGTGGCAGTAGTGAGAACACTTCAGCACAAGCGAGGAACTGCCGCTGCTCTTGTTGGGAATAATCCTGTCATCCCAGCGGGCGAATTCTGTATTGAGACGGATACGGGCGCGGTCAAGGTCGGTGACGGCAGCACGGCATGGACGAGTTTGCCATACTCGCTGGCAACGTATTCAGCACTATCGCTGGCTGCACATACGCCTGCCTCTGTTGTGGACGTGTTCGTTCGCGGTGAGTCTGCGATCACTACACTCGGCATGACTTCGGGCACCGTGAAGATCACGTTTTTCACACCCGCCGTCACCGCGACGATTACGCAGCTTACGAGCGTGAGCGGCAACACTGCCGCGTCTGGCCTGACTCTCGCTCGCCTCGGGCTGTATACGTTCGATGAGACAACGGCCACTCTTGTGGCACGCACCGCGTCCGACACAACGCTATTCGCCGCAATTAACACGGCATACTCACGGTCGCTTAACTCAACAGGTGGCTACCCGACCTCCTACACACTCACGGCCGGGGTTCGATATGGGTTCGCAATAATCACCGTAGGCACGACTATGCCAACAATTACCGGGCGGCAGATCGGCACTGGCGTTGCATCTCTCTCGCCGAGAATGTCAGGCGACAGCTCGGGACGAAGTGACTTGCCAACGACCACAACGGTCACGGCAGCGTTTGGGCAAGTGTTGGGGAGGCTGTCATGACCACAACCTACATCGGCGTAATAGCCGGCATGCATACTTGGGAGGTGCGTGACGAGGCTGGCGTCGTCATCGGCTACAACCGCTGCCCGTATCCGCCATGTCCTGGCGATGGCTGGGTTCTGGACGAGAACACATGCACCTGGATTCAGGCATAGCCGGTCTCTCTGGCATCTCACGCAGCGACAATCGCCAGCCGAGGTGCTGCGATGTCGAACGTCTTCTCTTTGCTGCCCGGCCAACTGGACGTCACTTTCACGGTTGGCGACGAGGTCAACGTCGCCATCAACTTGGGCGTGAACGTCACTGGCTATACGCTGCAGTCGCTCATCTACGTGGCGTCGTCGGCTGGTTTTTCTGGTGGTGGTGGCGGAACCGTCACGACGGTAGGAGCCACGGCTGCAACGCCTTCTATCCAAGTCGTGACTGCCAGCACGGGCTCAATCATCTGGTCGCTAAACGAGACGCAGACTTCGTCCCTTTCGCCAGGCATCACCTATCGGTGGTATCTCCGCTGGATCACGCCTAGCACGTCAATGACGCGGACGATCTTGGCTGGACTCTGCATCCCGAAGGCACCCGGCGCATGAGCGAAATATCTGTCAGCGTAGTCGGCGGCAGCACGATCAATCCGACCGTTGGCAACGGCGACGTTGTAAACGTGTCAATCGCAGCCACTGGTGAGCGCGGGCCGACTGGTCAGACTGGCCCGGCAAGCAGCTTCTCAATTGGCACTGTCGCTGGTGGAACGACTGCCTCGGCGACGATCACGGGTACGGCACCAACGCAGATTCTCAACCTTGTCTTGCCGAAGGGAGACGCTGGGAGCACCGGAAGCACGGGCAGCACAGGAGCCACTGGAGCGACAGGCCCGGCAGGCCCAGCGAATACGCTCACGATCGGCACTGTGACGAGCGGAACGGCTGCCGCCACGATCACCGGGACATCGCCAAACCAAATCTTGAATCTCGTCCTGCAAAAGGGAGACACAGGAGCAACTGGTGCTGCTGGCCCGACCGGCCCGTCAGGCAGTACGAACCTGTCTGGCGCGACTCCGCAGCCTCTTGGAACAGCTGCCGCAGGATCGTCAACGCTGGCGTCGCGTGATGATCACGTCCACGCCTCGCCCACGATCAGCGGCGTCACTGGCCTGCAGTCCGCATTGGACGGCAAGCAGGTAGCGGGCTCATACGCAGCCGCATCGCACACGCACACTGCCAGCCAAATCACCGACCGTGCTACTGCTCTTGTGACAAGCGTCAACGGCATGACGGGCGATGTGACGGTCTCTGGAGGATCGGGCGGCTCGTCCTACACGTTGCCAGTAGCTACCGCATCGGTGCTCGGTGGTTGCAAGCAGGGATCAAACGTCACGATATCCGGCGACGGTACGCTCTCCGTTGCGGCTCCGGTAACGACGCTTGCCGCTACCGCGATTACGGGCCTGGCGGCCGTCGCTACGAGCGGCTCGGCCTCAGACCTCTCTGCAGGGCTAGTGCCGGTGGCTCGCCTTCCGGCGGCTACTACGACGACGGCAGGGGCTGTAGTGATCGGCTCTGGCCTTTCGGTAGCCTCTGGCACGGTATCGGCCGCTGTGACCAGCGTGGCCTCGAGGACCGGCGCTGTGACGCTGACGGCGTCCGATGTTGGGCTGGGATCAGTGAACAATACGGCCGACAGCGCGAAGCCGGTGTCCACGCTCCAGGCGGCCGCAGATGCAGCTGTCCAAAGCTACGCTATCCAGAGGGCTAACCACACAGGCACGCAAGCCGCCAGCACTGTCACTGGACTGGCAGCAAGCGCCACGACCGATACCACGGTGGCCACAAACATTACGTCTGGAGAGTTGCCGGCCGCGCGACTGCCTCGCGCAACTAAAACCACACTAGGCGCAGTATCTGTCGGCGATGGTTTGTCGGTTAGCTCTGGATCAATCTCTGTTGAGCTACCGCCTGGTGCACCGTCTGGGGTGACAGACGACGGCTCTGGCACGATCTCGTGGACGCCAAGCACAACTGGCACATCTGCGCTGTATGAGGTGCAGTCCACGGCGGACAGCGGAGCCACCTATGTGGCCTACTCGGTTGTCACCATCCCAAGCACTGCCTACATAATTCTCGGCGGTCGAAAATTTCGCGTCAGGGCGAAGAATGCCGTTGGCGGTGTTAGCACGTGGGCCTATCAGGCTGGGCTAGTGCCACAGGTCGAAGCAAAAAATTTAACCATCGGCAGCGGTTTCACGACGACGGACGGAACGCTCTCAGTCAGCGGTGGCGGGAGCAGCTACACCCTGCCGGAGGCGTCAGCGTCTACGCTCGGCGGTGTGAAGGTTGGTTCAGGGTTAGCGATCGCTTCGGGAGTGCTGTCCGCCACAGGCGGCGGGAGCTATACGCTTCCAAACGCAACGGCAAGCACACTTGGAGGTGTCATCGTAGGCGGCGGCCTGTCTGTATCGTCGGGCACGATATCGGCCGATCTTCGCAGCAGCACGTCTGGCATCACTGGTGCCAACGCTATAACCAACATCGTCTACATGACCTCGGCGGCCTACACGGCTCTCGGCACAAAGTCGTCAACGACTCTCTACATCATCTCAGGGTGAGCCGTGGCCATCTATCTCGGCACCCAAACGCCTTCAGACTACAAGCTCGGCTCCGCTGCCGTGAGCAATGTCTATCTGGGAGCCACGCAAGTGTGGCCTGTCGGAGGATCGGCTGCACTGCTGACGATGACGCGAAGCAACAACGGAGGCGTCATAACTGGATGGGACGGAGTTGGAACCACGGGGCAGCCGTTTTTCTTTGGGGCACCCGCAAGCTCGCTGGGTGAGGGCCAATACATTGACGCCGCCAACGGACTCAGTCGGTACTCATGGACGGCAGCCGCAAACTGCACTGTGACTGTTGGCTTCTACTACAGCGATGACGACGACAATGGTTGGCGAGCGAGAATCCTTCGGAACGGCACTCCGGTTGACATCGGGCCTGGAGCAAGCCCAACACCAACGCGACGACCGCCGCCAGAGCCGACAACAAACTATATGTCAGGAGCAACAACCGGGACGTTGACAATGACGACTGGTCAGGTTCTGACTTTTACCGCAACTGGCCCCGCAGGTACTCAGTATTTTGACAACGTGAGCGTATCAGCAGCATGAGCAGCAATCTCCGCACGATCGCCGACAGTCTCGCCGCCGGGCTGCAGTCCGTGTCGTGGGGCATTGCGTCCACGATCGTGCAGCGTAAGAACTGGGCAAGCGTTGACGTTGACGCCATGAGCGTGCCTCACGTGTTCGTCGTTCCAGGCAGTGCGGACGTGACACGTATCAGTCGGCTAATGATGCAGGTTGACTACACGGTGACGGTGTTCGTTGGGCGGCACGTCACAACGGACTCGGACGTTGACGCCATGCTCGATCTCGCAGACTCGGTCATGCTCCAGGTGCGTGCCCACTCATTCGGCTTAAACATCACCTGGCCGACAGGCGTCACAAGTCCACAGACGGTGACAATTGACCTGAATCCAGACGACGCTCTGACGGAGCGGAACGTCTGGCGAGCCGTCATCACGGCTACCTATCGGGTGTTTGAGAGCAACGTGCTGCCGACTGTCTAGGAGGCTGCTATGCCGTCAATGCTTTCTGGCATGAGCCGGGCTTTTATCCGTCCCGGCATGATCGGCGGTAATCGCCGCGAGATGTCGTCGGCGACGCTCGGAAGGCTGCAGCTGCGGGCCAGCATCAAGGGCAGCTTCTTCGACCGCCCAAAAGTCAGCCGGATGATCGGCAAGATGAACGCCAAGGTTCTGTCACATCTTGGACTCAACATCAAGAACGCTGCAAAGGCTGGGATTGGTCGCGGCAAGGGCAAGGTTACGCAGGCTGCAAAGAAACGAGCTGGCCGTGGAACGCCAGTTGAGATCGCTGGCGGACTGTATCTGGACATCACTGCATACGGCTCGGGAACTCCTCGAGCGGCAGGCCAGCCAATTCGGTCATGGGCTCCGACGAAGTGGTTCTACAACGACATTGTGGATTTCTACGATCCTGCTCGTGGTACGGCTGTGATCGGAACGCTGAAGACGGCTCCGTGGATGGCACAGCTGCACCAGTTTGGCGGTGTCGTCACAGAGACTGCGTGGCGGATCGGCGTCGGTGCTGCACGCAATGCGTATCTGCGAAAACGAGGCAATGGTCGACAGGGACGGGACGAAAGGGGCAGATACACGAACGCACTGCCTAATGCGAATCAATACGAGTACGGGGCAATCCGTTGGCAGACCAACAAGGGCGGCTTCCGCTACAGTCGCAACTGGGAGAAGACGAGCATCACAAGAATGGCTCGCTATCCGGCCCGCCCGTACATGGCAGGATCAAAGAAGGTAGACGCCGCCGTTGCGAAAGCCAACGAGAAATGGCGGAACATGCTCGGCAGAAACTAGCGACGGCATACCCGGTCTAGTTTCAACGCCTCTGCCCATACCGTGAGCGAACCAGCCGCACCGCTGGCACTCGCACACGAGGGCACCACATGCCAGTAGCTCCTTCCACGACGATCACGCTCGGCAAAGACGTGACCATCACGGGCGTCGCTAACGCTCGCAGCGCCACTGTTACCAACTCGGCGTCCGACGTTGACGTCACCAAGCTCGGCGACACGTCACGCAAGTTCCGCAAGGCTCTGATTGAGCAGACGATCGAGCTTGAGTGCGTTGACGCTCCTGGCGTCAGCATCGGCGGCACGTTCACGATCGCGGGCACGCAGACCGGCAATGCGACTTACATCTGCACCAACGTCTCGCAGAGCCAGCCGCTCGACGGGATCATCACTTTCACCGTGTCCGGCAGCCGCACCACCACCTGACATAAAGGCAAACACACATGGCAATTGCTCTTGGAAAAGACGCATCGTCCTCTCCTCCGTTTGGCTCGGGCATTATCTCGGCCACGTTCACGGAGGAGTGCGAGACGATCGACATTTCAAACCGATCCAACGTTGGCGGGTCTGCTGGTGCTCCTGGTCGCAAGGTAGCCAAGGCGGGATTTGTGACGAAGACGTGGGAGATTGAGTGCCACGACCCTTCGTCGCTGATCAGTTCGCTTGAGGCTGCTGGAAGTGGTTTCACTGTGATGAGCGTGACGGAGAACATCAGCGTTGACGGTGCCGTGACTTTCAACGTGACTGCCAAGGAATTCTAAATGGCGATCACGCTGGGGAAGGACTGCTCCATCTCGCTTGATGGCGGCTACATCGCCAGCGCTCGCAACGTCACGTTGACTGAGTCGGCTCGGACTATTGAAGTGAACGCCTACGGCAGTCGGTATTCCGCAGCGTACAGCACGGGATACGAGTGCACGGTGTCGGTGGAGCTCAACGACCCGGCGGAGCTCGTGTCTGCGTTCTCTCGCATGCACACAGGGACTCCGTTCACGGTCTACGGCGGCGTCAGCGGCTTTTCGTTTCTCGCAGTGCTCACGGGAATCAGCGAGACCGATCCGATTGATGGCGTGGTGACGTGCACGCTTGAGGCAAAGATGACCGACCCGAGGCTGACGAGGGAATAGCATGCGTGAGTTTCGAGACGACCAGGGCAGACCGTGGCAGGTGGCGTTGACCGTCGCGTCTGCGTTACGTGTCCGCGACAACGTCACGGTTGACGTAGTGGACGAGCAGACTGGCGATCGGAAGGCTGTGCCTTTTGACCTGGTGGACGCTGCGAACATCTCGCAGACGTTCCAAGTCCTCCGAAGCCAGTACGCCAAGATCGGCGAGATCCTCTACGCACTGCTCACCAAGCAGGTGGAGTCAAAGTCTCTTAGCAAGGAGGACTTCCTTGACGGCCTGCGTGGTGATTCTCTAGATGCCGCGACTAAGGCTCTCGAGCAGGAGCTTGTCGATTTTTTCCCCCAGCGCCTCCGCAAGATGATTGCGCTTCTCGCGTCCAAGATGGACGAAGTTCAAAACGAGATGCTCGGCAGAGCGGAGGCGGGACTGGAGAGTGCGACGATCGAGAGTCTCGCAGGAGCATCTGGGACGCAGTCTGGGAAGCCGCAGGAATCCTCGGAGTCCATCCCGGCAAGTGGACCGTCCGACAGCTCTTCGCAGCCCGCGATAGCCGTCTAGAGCACGACTGGTGGCACACCGCCAACATCCTCGCCCAACAGGCAAACATCAACCGCGACAAGAGCACGCCAAAGTCAGACCCGCGAAAACTGAATCCCTACGCGAAAAAGCAAAAGCCTCGACAGGCGACGCCTGATGACCTGAAGCGCCTCTTCGGCAAAGACTGGCAGAAACACGTATGAGTGCAGGAGCAGTCAGAGCCGGTGGCGTATTTGTCGAGATCGGTGCCGATCCGAGGAAGTTTTTCTCGGCACTGAATCGTGTCAATAAGTCTCTCGGCAATATGGGCCGGTCGCTCGCGTCGGGTGGCGGACGGCTCGCAGCTGCTGGCATTGGTATGGCGGCACCGATTGCCGCTGCCGTGCAGCAGGGCGCTGCGTTTGAGTCCACGCTGCTCAACATCAAGGCGAGCACCGGGGCGACTCAGAGCGAGCTAGACAAGATCCGGCAGTCTGCCATGCAGATGAGCCAGGCTCTCGGCGTCGGCCCGACAGAGGCCACGCAGGGCATGCTTGAGCTGCTGAAGGCTGGCATGTCGCTTGAGACAGTTCTTGGCGGTGCTGGCAAGACTGCGATGGAGTTTGCCAAGGTAGGCGAGATGGATGTCGCTCAGGCGGCTGTGGTGATGTCGGACGCCATGAACGTGTTCAAGGTGTCGTCGGATGTCGCCGCCAATGCGCTGTCCTCAGCGGCTGATGCGTCAAGCACCTCGATCTCGCAGATGTCGGAAGCGTTCTCAATGTCGTCCGCCGTCGCAGGGCTGGCGAACCAGAGCATTGAGGATCTGTCGGCCACGCTTGCGATCCTTGCCAACAACGGCGTGAAGGGCAGCGACGCAGGCACAAGCGTTAAGACGATGCTCATGCGTCTGATGGCACCGGCAGACGATGCCGTTGGTGCGTTGGATCAACTCGGGCTGTCGGTCGCCTCGTTCCGTGGTGCTGACGGCCAGATGCGTCCAATGGTTGAGATCATCGACACGCTCAATCAGGCGATGGGCGGGCTCGACCAGACGGCAAAGGACGACATCTTCCGCCGCATCTTCGGTGCGGATGCCATTCGGGCCGCGTCTATTCTGGCGACTGCCGGCGTGGACGGATTCAACGGCATGCGGGACGCAATGAAGTCCGCTCTGCCTGTCGGCGAGAAATACAAGATCCTGATGAGCGGTCTGGCTGGCTCTGCAAGCACGGCCATTGCCGCTTTGCAGCGACTGGCAATTGCCGTTGCAGATGCGGTGGCACCGGCTCTTGCCGCAGTTGTGCCGTTCGTCACGGGATTCATTGACGGGCTGACGGACTTTGCCAGCAAGAACAAAGAAGCGGTAGCGAACTTTGCACGGTTTGCTGTCGCCGCCGTTGCGGTCGGAAGTGCGATGGTAGGGCTCGGCTTGTCACTTCAGGTAACGTCGTTCGCGTTTGCTGGTATTGGCAAAGCATCAATGCTGGCTCTGTCGCCTCTGACGATGCTGATGGGCGCAGTCACTGGCGTCGGCAAGAGTTTTGCCTTGGCCATGCCAGTCACGCTCAAGCTGGCAAGCACGATCGGATCGTCAATGATCGCGTCGTCTGCATCGGTCCTGTCGTTCTCTGCAACTGCGAGCAGTGCAATGGCTGGTTTTGCCACGTCGTCTGCTACTGCGTTAGCGGGTTTCGCCGCATCCAGTGCTGCCGGATTTGTTCGGATGAGCGGTGCAGCATCGGCTGCCGCTACGGCGATGTTTCCGGTGTTCTTTACTGGATTCAATCGTGGCATCGCTGCCGGTGCTGGATTCTTTTCGGCCACGCTTCGAGGACTCAACGGCGTCGTTATGGCGTCAAGTGCCTTGCGTGGTGCGTTGTTTGCCGTGTCTGGCAGCGGCATGGCTCGCTTCGTTGGAAACATCGTCGGCGGTCTGACGCTCACCTATAAGTCGTTCGTCTGGTGGGCCACTGGTGCGTCAGCACGAATGGCACAGTACGCCGCCAATCTCACGGGTGCTGTCGGCAAAACGATCGCCTCCACGGCTGCGATGTCCGCTGCGTGGCTTGGCTCTGCTGCTCGTGGCGTGGCGGCATTCGTAGGCTCTGCCGTCGCTGGGATCGGTACATATCTCGCCGCTACTGCAATGGCTGTGGCAGGCTCTGTGGCGTCTGCCGCTGCGGTAGCAGCTGCGTGGCTTGCACCTCTCGCTCCGCTGCTGCTGCTCTCAGCTGCTGCCGTTGGCGTCGGCGTCGCCGTCAAGCAGTTCGGCCCGGAGATCGCGGGTGCCTTCTCTGGGATTGCGGGATACGTGACCGAGGCTGGCGGTGCTATCGCAGGAGGGTTCACAACTGCCGTCTCTGATGGCATCGTTGTCCTCGGCGATCTTGCCAAGACGGCTACGACCACCTTCAACGGCGTCTATGAGGCCGTCGCTGCCGGCGATCTGTCTGGTGCGATGGACGTGCTGTGGGCAGGGCTTGTCGCTGGATGGCTACGTGGCACGGAAGCGTTGATGTCCTACGTTGACCCGTGGGTGGCAGCGTTTCAAGACGTATTCACGGACATCGGCACGGGCATCTACATCGCTTGGGACAAGATCTACACCGACTCGTCGGCGATTCTCAACACGATGGGAGCCTTCATCATGGGCTTCTTTGACAACATCGCCAACGGCGTGATGGCGACGTTTGACAACCTGGTGGCTGCCATTCAGATCGCGTGGACTCGGGTTCAAGGATTCATCACCGGAGCCAAGGATACAGAGAAGCGCGTCAAAGAGATCAAGGACAAGAACGCGGCGAGAGCAGAGCAGCGTCGACAGGAGCGGCCAGGAATTGAAGGCCGCACTGGCAAGGCGGCAAAGGAGAACGCACAGGCCGAGACGCAGCGGAAGGATCGAGTCAAGGCGATCATGTCTGGTGCCGAGGGAGACAAGGCTGCAAGGCAGGACGAGAACGCTAAACGGGCAGCCGACAGGCGTGCTGGCGTTGTGGCTGCCGAGGACAGGCTTGGCTCGCTCGGCACCAGCCAGACCAATGCTCGCGACGTCAAGACGCTGCTGGGAGACATCACAGGCGCCACGTCGCTTGACCAGCTGGCAGGCACTGGAAGCCTTGGCGAGAAGTTCACTTCCATGCGAGACGCAGGCAAGCTGACCAGCCAGCAGGAGCAGGCGTTGTCGGACGCTCTTGATACTGCTGCCGAGAATCTGACTGAGACGGCTACCGGCAGCCTCGCGACTGCCGCCGCTGGTGCAGCTGCCGCTGGCGATCAATCCGCCACAAGCAAAGCCGAAGTGGCCGGCACGTTCTCCTCAACGAACCTCGGCGGCATGGGCTTCGGCGGTTCGCTGGCAGAGCGGACGGCACAGGCTGCAGAAGAAACAGCGAAGGGTGTCAAGGAACTTGTTGGCCAGGGCGGCGGAAAGGTGGCGGCGTAATGGCACTCACGTGGATTGAAGACGGAGACTCGAGGCAGGCGACGATTGTGCGTCGTGGCAAGAAGGCTACGTCTTCGATGACAAAGAGCTACAAGCTTTTTGGCACTGCCAATGACGTCGAGGTGCACGCTGCGGTCAACCAGCAGATCAGCACCGTAGGCTATGGGTGGCAGTATCCAGGCGTGGCAGACGCACAGCTATGGGCCGAGAGCTACTCGATTGCCTTTCTGGGCGACAACGCCTGGCAGGTGACGATCAATTATGAGAAGACGGGTGCCGATCCGAAAGAGACAGACCCGCTGAAGCGTTCGCGGTCGTTTGACACGACCGGCGGAACGCAGCACATCACGCAGGCGTGCTCAGTTGGGTCTGGCGGCACGCTTGATTTTGAAAAACGTTTTCCTTCTACAGCAACAAACATGTCCGGGGCAATAGGCGTTGATTCAAATGGAGTCAACGGCGTTGACATTATTGTCCCAAACTTGCAGTGGCAAGAACAGTACGACGTGCCAAACGCATATGTGACAGCCTCTTATGTTAGAGGCGTTGCTGGGATTACTGGAACCACGAACAACGCTTCTTTTCGTGGATTTGACGCCGGAGAAGTTTTGTTCATTGGGTGTTCTGGAACGCAAGAATGGGATGACCAAAAAGGCAAAGGCCCGTGGTCGCTGTCATATAGATTCATTGCGTCAAAGAATGTTGTCGGACAAACGATTGGAAACATTACTGGAATTGAAAAGAAAGGTCACGAGTATCTGTGGGTAAGATATGAAGATTCAATTGAGTCAAGTGCAATGATAAAAAGGCCAAAGGCAGTGTATGTCAGCAAGGTCTACAAGGACTCTAACTTCTCTGATCTTGGCATAGGAACCGGATACACCTGAAATGGCTAGAGCTGACGGACGTATTGAGATTGGACAGCCAATCCGTGGTGCGATCTCGGCGAGGGCGTGGAATCGTGCTCAGGATGCGGCAGACATTGTCTTAGGGTCGCATCTGAGTGTGTCTGCTAGTCAAGGATTTCCAGCTGGTACTCCGTACACTGAAGCGCTTCTAAAAAATAATACAGGCGGCGATGTGTCTCCGTTTACTGGAGTTCCTTGCTCTGGTTTCATCGGCAGCGACTCTTACACGGCATCTCCTGGCAGCATGACACTGCTTCCTAAGATGAGCAGCCTTGTGCTGAATGGGTCTGTCTCAAGTGGAGTTCTTGATGTTGACCAGCCGTGGTGCGTGGCTCTGGAACCTATAAAGTCAGGCGATATAGGGCGAGTTGCAGTGTCTGGAGTTGTTCAATTCGCCCTCCCAGGAGGCGGATACGCTGGCAATTATGTCTCTAAGCAAGGAGAGTCTCGAGAGGTGGGCCTTGCTCAGGTGTTGTTTGATACAAACGGCACGTTTGGGCTGATCAATCTCGGGAAATCTAATTACACGTTCACGACATTGACAAACCAAGCGTGGCCACGATACACGCAGTGGACGACGCTCTACGGCATTACCGCTGCTAACGCTCTTTACGACGTGAAGTCAGGCGAGAGAGTCATCATTTCAAAGCTCTTTAACTATGCGCTTGGCAAGATGCAGTGGTCGCTCATCTCTGCACATCCTGCGGCGTTTGCGTAGTCGCACGGTTTCATGATGACGCCATCCGCTTGACACTTCTGCCACGCTGTAGGCATGGGACGCCAGCGAGCCAAGCCGAAGCCCACGAAGCAGCCGCCTGCGGGCGTGTCGCCGTTTGACTCGGACGAGGAAGAGGACGAAGTGGTAGGTGGCGGCATCCCAGACGACGACGGGTGGATACACCTGCGCGAAAGGCAAAAGGAGGGAGCCTGTGGGAAAGACGAAGGAAAGGCGAAGCCTAGCCGAGGAAGTCGCAAGTAGGGTTCGTCATCGCAAGCCTGCAACGTGGCTTGACGGGCTGGATGCAGAGTCTCAGGCAGAGATGCTTGACACTCGCCGGAGGTTCCATTCTGGCGTCTACGGCCATGCGTCTTCTGCTGCTATTGCCATTGCTCTCATAGATATCGCCAAGGAAAAAGGCTGGCGAATCATTACAAAAAAGGGGCTGTCTGAATGGCTTCGCAAAAAGTAGCAGACAGGATCAAGGCAAAACTGCCGCCGCCAAAGCCAGCCGCCGACGCAGAGCAAGTCACGCAGTCCAAGTCGGGCGACGTGATTGAAGCCAGATCGACATCTAGGCGGATCAAGACCGTCGAAGATCTGCTGCGGCACATTCAAGCCGACATGAGCCGCTTTGAGATCGCAGCCAGTGAGGCCACGAAGTGGGAGTGCGGGGACGGTGACGGCGGGAGCATTGAACTGCATCGCGTGTTCGTCAGGCTCAAACCGAAAGGTGGGCCAACCACACGCGAGATCGTGCAAGCGATGATTGACGCCGCTCGTAAAGACATCACGAAACGCATGCCGAAAACGGCATACCCAAAGCTAAAGCGTGACGCACCGTGGCAGGTGCTTGTGGTCGCCGATCCACACTTCGGGAAATACGCATGGGGCAAGACGACCGGCGGCGATGACTATGACCTAGACATCGCGGCCCGCCTGGTGGGCGACACAGGAACGCAGCTGCTTGCAACCGGAGACTCGCACAAGCCCGTGAGACGGACGATCGCCTTCGTTGGCGACCTGTTCCACTACGATCGACCGGACGGCAGTACCACAAGCGGTACACCGCTAGAGCGTGACGGGCGTTTGCAGAAGATGATCGCTGTCGGCTGCGACGTGCTGCTGTCAATCGTCCAGCAATCCGCTGAGACGGTTCCGACTGATGTTGTGATCGTCAACGGTAACCACGACGAGGTGCTGTCGTGGACGTTTCAGCGAATCATGCAGGAACGCTTTCGCGGGTCAAAGTCTGTGTCGGTCAAGCCCGACTTCACAGGACGGCAGTACCTCACGCATGGGCGGAACCTCCTCGGCTTTGCTCACGGCCACAGAGCCAAACGCAAGCTGCCTCAGATCATGGCGTTGGAGGCGTCAAGCCAGTGGAGCCAGTGCCCGTACCGAGAGTGGCACACAGGGCATCTCCACTCGCAGGCCGCTGAGTGGCAGCGACCGATTGAGACACTTGACGGCGTGATCGTCAGGACCGCACCGGCTCTCTGTCCGCCAGACGACTGGCACAGCGTCAACGGATTCATCGGCTCGCGCCAGGCGATGGAGACCTTTCTATATGACCCGGCTGGCGGCCTGTCGTCCATGCACGTCGCAGGCGTGAAGGCTTGACGTATGTCATACCACCTATCTGACGAATACCTCGCCGAGGCACGCCAGCGAGCGTACCGCTACCAGGGGCAATGGACTGGAACGGCAGGCTCGCTCGCGGCAGATGTGGCACGACTTCTCATCGAAAGGAAACGCATGCAAGGCACGATCACGAACCTCGAGGAAACAAACTCGCAGCTGCGGGCCGCTGTGGAGACTCGCCTGTCCGGCGGCTGCTGCGACGGCGGCAAGTGCCACGCCTCAAAAGACGACGCTCCCGGCCGTTGGAAAGAAATCACGCAGGCGAGCGCCGAGAAGTACCACGCCGACCGAGCCGAGACCGAAGAGTCGGTGCCGGTGGACTGGATTCTTCAAGGCCAGAAGGAGATGGAGGCCGCACCAGACGACATCCGCTGGACGGGTGACAGCATCATCGCCAAGCAGGACGACATCAGGCCCGGCTCGCGGGAGTTTCTTGACGTGCTCGACGAGTTGCGGACGCTTCACCTGCGGAAAACAAAAGACTACGGGGTGGACGAGGACGCACTGTCAAACATCCGGCAGAGTGCCGACGTGGTGAACATGCCAGCGTGGGCCGGCTGCATTCTTCGGATCTCCGACAAGATGCACCGGCTCAAGGCGTTTTTCCGAAATGGTCGGTGCGAATTCGACGGAGTCGAGGACACGCTGAAGGACATCGCCTGCTATGCGGCGATTGCGCTTGTTCTTCACAGGAAGTCAGACCCGGTCTAGTTTGCCTCACCACCGGCCTAGTCTGGCGGCATGGCAGACCAACAGCCGACCGCCGTCGTCATCGACGCACACGTTATGCAATTTCTCGCCGACTCCCGTCGTGCGGCGGCTGACGGTCTGACTTGGGCAGAATTCGGCGGGCTGCTGACGGCACTGTGTCGCCTGTGCATTGAGACGCTTGACCGCGTGAAGACGTTGAGCGGACCAGAGAAGAAGGCGATTGCACTCGTGGCTGTCGCTGCCTTGTTTGACGGCGTTGCTGGTAAGTGCGTTCCGCTTGCTGCGTGGCCAGCGTGGGCGCTCCTGCGACCGGCTTTGCGTGCGTTTGTGCTGGCTCTCGCCAGTGGTGCCATTGAGTCCATGATCCCTATGGTGAGGTCGTCAACGTGATCACAGCGTTACTTGTGGCGTTTGCCGTCTACGTGCTCGCCGGCCAGCAGATCACCGAGAAGGTGAAGTCGTGGTACGCCACAGCCAAGATGCCAACCATCGCCGGACAGCACGTTGCCGTACTTGCCCTGGTCGTGGCCGCTGCAATCTCGTTCATGCCCAGCCGCTTGAGCACGCCGAAACCTGAGCCGGCTCCTGTACCGCCTGATGCGTTCTCGTTGCGTGGCAAGTTTGTCGGCCCGTCTGCCGCAGAAGATGCAGCGACGATGTCCGCGCTGTGCGGCGAGCTCGCCGACTGCATTGAGTACGACGGCTCGCACGACCAACGACTGAAGACGGGCGTGGCGTTTGACGACCTGCGGATTGCTGCACGCGAGCTGCGGTGCAAAGGCGAGTCGATCGGTGCTCGTCAGCCACAGGTGCGGGACGCCGTGCACAAGTTCCTAGACGACGCTGTGGGCTCGTCTGGTGGGCTTGTGACGCCCGAGAGCCGGGCAGCGTGGGTCTCTGCACTCCGTGACCTGGCGAGGGCTGCAGCCGATGTCACGAAGTAATCGCTGGTCTGTCGGTGCCGTCACGTTCGTCATCTTCATGGCGATCCTCGGGACGCTCGTAGAGCGGGCCACTCGCCGCACCGTTGACGCGATTGACGCACGGTTCGGCTACACGCCCGATCCGGCAGGCACAAAGGCATTTCTGGCAACGCTCGGAGACGAAAAGTTCTTCAGCCAAGCGGGTGCCGAGGCAATGAAGGAAGCCAAAGGCGTTGATACGTTTCTTTATCGGCAACTCAATTCGGCCCACATGGCACGCTACGGAAAGCCGTTTGTTGTTGGCCGGCAGCAGATCGGCGACTGCACCTCGTGGGGAGGAATGCACGCCGTCGCGGTTGCCGATGCGGTCTCTTGGTCTCTTGGCAAACTGCCAGAGCCGCCGCTGCTTCCGGCTACTGAGCCGTTGTACGGCGGAGCTCGAGTGGAAGCCCGAGGCAAGCCGGGCGACGGCGCCCAACCCTACGGCGGATTTTCGGACGGTGCCACTGGCTACGGAGTCGCCAAGTTCCTCCGCGAGTACGGCGTGGTCTACCGGCAGAAGTACCCGACATCAGACCTGACCGAGTATTCCGGCGAGCGTGCAAAGCAGTGGGGAGCCTACGGCTGTGGAGGCCAGGGCGACGCGGGCCGCATGGACGCTGAAGCAAAGAAGCATCCGCTGAAGCACGTGGTCGCAATTCGCACATGGTCAGAACTTGCCGCAGCTTTGGAATCAGGCTACCCGGTGACATTGGCGTCTAGCCAGGGCTTTCAGTCCACGCGAAACAAAGACGGCATCGCCGAGGCGTCTGGGACATGGCAGCACCAGATGTGCGCCATTGGAATCCGCCACAAGAAGAACGGATCACCGGACGACTTGTGCTTGGTCTTGAACAGCTGGGGACCAAACTGGATAGGCCCGAAAGAAAACAAGTCTCCGAGCGATCAGCCTGACGGATCATTCTGGGCGCGCCGCAGTGTCATTGAGGGCATGCTTGATGACGCTTGGGCCATCGGCGACACGGACGGATTTAAGTACCGAGACCTCGACCACGGCAACTGGCTCACGCCTTCGCCCAACTAGGAGACGCTCATGGGTCTGCTTCTCTGGCTCGCATTCGGTGCCATCGTAGGCGGCATTGCCAAGTGGCTGATGCCCGGCAAGTGCCCGCAAGGCTGGCTCCCGACGATCGCTCTCGGCGTTGTCGGCTCGTTCGCTGGCGGTCTGCCATTTGGCCACGGTTCTGCAGGGCTGGTCGGCAGCGTTGTCGGTGCGTGCGTGGTGATGTTTCTCTACTCGATTTGGAGCGTTGACCAGTGACAAACCGAGACCTACGCATCGTGTCAATTTCCGTGCTGGTCGCTGCTGCCGTCACGTGGGCCGCAGCAACATCGGACTACTCGCCAATCAAGCCAAAGACTGACAGGCCAGTCCTTCGGCTGATCCAGAGGCTCGCTCGCGTCGGCTTGTGGGTGATGTGGGCCGCAGACCCGCCACCAGCTGACTCGCAGCAGTACGTTGTCCACGCACCTGTGGACGCTGATGGCCACCGAGTTCTCAACCACGGGCAAGGGTGGTGACGCATGTGGAACTATCTGCTCGCTCTACTCGCCTCTCTGTCTGCCGATCCTGCACAGATCGACCGTGAGTCTCCACGGGCCTCGGCGGCAGTCTCGGCTGCGTATGCCACCACAGCCCATGAGAAGGCTCCAGAGCCCACTCCAGCCCCTCCCAAGCCCAAGCCTGCCGTCTGTGCTGACTGCGGTGGACGGGGCTATATCGTCCACGGAGACGGGCACCGGACCACGTGCCCAGCTTGTGGCGGAAAGGCCCCCGGCGCGTCGCTCACGCCTGATGCACCTGTCCAGCCTGCGGGCGGGAGGTGACGGTGGGCGACGCGCCGGGCGGAATGCTGCCGCACATGCGCAGCCGACTGAGGCAAGAGATCGGACCTCGAGCCGTCCACGCCGGGCGTGCGTTTGACGAGTTCGTGGACGCCATCTGCCGCTGCTGGAACGCCGAGCACTGGACGAAGCTGGCACGCACGCAGCCGGAGAGCGAGATGCTGGCCGTGATGGACGCCAAGGTCTTGATCGCCAAAGTGGGCGAGGACGTTGAGGCGATGTGGGGCGCGTCGCCAGAACTGCGAACGCTCTACGCTGACGTAGGCCACCAGGCCGTCGAGGTTTTCGCCCGCATCTGGTTTGAGTCAATGAGCAACCGGACGTGGATGCGTCAGGCGTGCCGCGAAGCCCGTAAGACTTGACAGTCCGGCGACACTCGCAGCATGGGCGAGGTACAGCGGTCACTCATCGCCGACGAAGATCTGCCGCCGGCGAAGGGCAAGCGACGCCGCATGCCCGCGAGGCTCACGCCAGCCATGAGGAAATTTCTCACCAGGCTGGCCCGCATCGGTGCTCGCGTCACCTGGACGATTGAGCTCCTCTACGATCCGAGCAAGGGCGGCCAGGGCGAGTTGACCGACCGAGCCAAGGCCGGCGATCACACGCTTGTGCTCGACACTGTCCGCGAGGTGGAATACCGAGCCTCCATGCTGGCAGATGACATTGAGGTGTTTATGACGCCGCCGGATCGCTTGCCATCCGAGCCGGGCCACCCGTCTCGAGTAGACGCGATGGCCCGGAGGCAGGCGGCGAAGCAGCACATATTTGACTGTGACAAAAGCTAGGTCATTGCGCGCAAGAGCCGAGGTTTCGTCACAGGGCACGGCATTTCACGGTTATTGCGTGCGGGGCAATTTACCGGAAATGCCGTACCCATCTGCGCGCCCCTTCTGTTGGCGGAATGGAACCACCAAAACTCTACAAAAATGCCATGCCGTCAACTTTGTTGAGTTATTCGGCAGGTTTCTCGGGCGGCTTTTTCGGCGGACTACCGAAGGTCTTGTCGCCGAGATCCAGCTTCGGCAGCAGGTCTATTGCCGTATTTCTCGGGCGGTTGATCGTCTGGTCGAGGTAGTGGTTCTTCGTGATGGCAGGATTGGAGTGGTCAAGCAGCTGCGTGGCGTCGCCTCCGGCTAGGGCGACGTAGCTGGCAGCACTTTTCCGCAGCCCGTGGAAGCCTCGGTTGGTAACGCCAGCACAGGTGCAGACGTTTCCGAAGTGGTGCCAGAGCGTCGTGCGGTTTCCGGCCCAAGGCCAGACAAGCTCGTCATCGTCTCGCCTCATCTGGTTCAACCACAAGCACTGCTCCTCGGAGATGGGCCGCATGATGTCGCGGGTCTGCCCTTTCCGGTTCTCGGCCTGGAAGATGACCGTCCGCTGGAGCGTGTCCACGTCACGCCAACGGAGAGCCATGTGGCTGCCGATCCGCTCGGCTGTTTCCCAGCACGACCGGATGAGCGTCGGCATGAACACGTGCGGAGGCACCTGCGTTGGCCCGTAAGGCGGCTTTCGCCTCATGGCCTCTCTGAGTAGGGCTGACACGTCCTCGACCGTGTAGCCTCGCGGTATGCGTCCTGGTGCCTTCACCTGCGGCAGGGTTGGGAACTGCTCGACGTAGCGGCGTTTCGCACAGTACGACCAGATGGCAGAGATCTGGTTCCTGTCCTTCCGGGCTGTCGCCGCCTTCACGATCGCCCGTCTGTGGGCCACGTAAAGCTGCACCGTCAGGCTGTCGAGGTGGGCCAGCGTCGGCTCGGTGCCGAGTTGGTCAGCCCAACGCTTGAACGTCAGCCGGTATTGCCTGCGGCACTCCTCGGAATGGGCCGCGATCACTGCATATTCTTTCTCGTAGATGTCTCGGAGTAGCATGGTCATCGCCTTTCAGATCTCGGTTGGGATTTGGGCACCAGTATACATCCGTACAACGACCTATCCTCCACTTAGGTTCTGTACAGTACCTAGGGTAGAACCGTGGCGGTGTTGGATGCAAATATGGCTGTTTCGCAGCGGGAAATTGACTTGCGTTCCCGTATCGGTATCATTGGGAGCATGATCGCCACAATGAAAAACGACCGAGGCCGGAAAATGCTGTCGTGCCGCGACGCTGCTGAGGAATACGGCTGCTCTATGCGCTACATCAGGCGGTTGGTCGAGGACGGCAAACTTTCGCATGAGACGGTTGGCGGTGGCTATTTTGTGCCAGCCGAGGAAGTGGCCGCGCTGAAATCGCAGGTTGCCAAGGGCACAGGGCGACACAAACCCAAGGCGGCAAAGTTCAGCCAAGGCTGAAACCACGCTTTTCTGACGGGAAATCTCACGGAAAAGATTTTTTCTTATCTCCCCTTGCTATTGGTTCCGATATGGGTATCATTGGGGCATGCGAGCAAGTGAGACTCGCGGACCGGCCTCCACAAGCAAGGGGAAGGCAATGACAATCGAAGACGAACTTGAAAACGAAGCAGCATCCGTTGACCGGCATCTTGCCGCCCTTGCCGCAATTTCTGCGGCGCTGGCAGGTTGGGACGTCGAAAGCAAGTACGTTGCCAAGCGAGGCAGCGTATACGCCACGTTGGTCTCCACTTGCGAATCGCAGTACATCACAAAACTTCGCATAGCTGACCACGAAGAAACGTCTGATCAACATGCCGCCGCTGATCTCACACTGCTTGTTGGTAAAGACGGCACTGCCGACATAGCAGGCGTTGTCGCCGCGATCATCTCAATGGAAGACGGCGGCACTTATTAGGATTCTTCCGGCCGAGGAGGGCCACGCGATGAAACGCCACCTCGACAAGCTGATTCAAGCGTTGGTGTTCATCCGGTTGGGCCAGCAACTCGGCACCGACAGCGACCTCGCACAAGCAGTCGCTCACGGTATTGATCTCGTTGTTTCTACGATCACCCGTTTCTTTGGTTGACTATTGGTTCCGATTTAGGTACACCCTCGCACAATTGATTCCGATTCCGGAACACGCAGGCATCGGGATGGCACAAGTGGTGTGCAGATTTTCAACAAATACAAACCGCTCCACAGCTTGTTTTCCAGCACTTTTGGACGATTGACTGCGGACTGATCGTTTGTACAGTACGCCTAACACCAAGGAGAGATGGAAATGGATTCACACGCTGCTGAATACGCCGGTGCGATCGCTGGCATGACCGAGACCTACGGCACCCGTCGAGCCGTTGACACGTTTGCCATCGGCGACCACGTGAACTTCCGGCTGGCGAACTGGTCGCCTCGCTCATACGAGGACGGCAGAGTCATCAGCCACAACCACGGCAAGCTCATCGTTGAGACCGCCGGAGACCTCTTTGAGGTAGATCCCAAGCCGTGGCCGGAGGGCAACGTGCTGCCTTTTTGATTGCCGCTCACGGGCGAAACGACAAATGCCACCTGGGGGGGGGGGGGGGGGCAAAAAAGGGGGGGTTGGGCGGGGGGGGAGGAGGGGACACATTTGCCCCCAAACAGGGGATCCCCCACACAAA
>Ga0136641_1000254_pt1 | contig 22561 bp, 20 predicted proteins | sample EliLak1302023Y_FD_115312 | JGI IMG/M metagenome (GOLD analysis project Ga0136641, IMG submission 115312) | Freshwater microbial communities from Elizabeth Lake, Yosemite National Park, California, USA - 13020-23Y | ecosystem: Environmental > Aquatic > Freshwater > Lake ...
AAGCATTCAACAAGCTTTGAAAGAGGCCGAGTTGATGGCCGACTGCAAAATCACACGTGTGTACACAGGCATCACTGGCAGTCACATCCGTGGCATCAACTCAAGCGGCATGGTGGCTGTCAAGGACCGTGAGGTCACGGCGCCCGATGTGGCGCGGGTGGTGGAGACGGCCAAGGCCATCAACATCTCCACCGATCAGCGTTTGCTGCTGGTGGAGCCTCAAGAGTTTGTGATCGATGGCCAAGATGTCAAAGAGCCCATTGGTATGAGCGGTATCCGCTTGGAGGCCAAAGTGCACATTGTGACTGGAGCGCAAAGTGCCGCTGAAAACATCATGAAATGTGTGCGCCGCTGTGGTTTGGATGTGGACATGCTGATGCTCAATCCCTTGGCCTCAAGCCGCTCGGTGCTGACCACCGATGAAAAGGAACTGGGCGTGGCTTTGGTGGACATTGGAGCGGGTACCACCGATGTGGCCATCTTCACTGGAGGAGCCATTCGGCACACAGCGGTGATCCCGATTGCTGGCGACTTGATCACCAGCGACATCGCCATGGCGCTTCGAACGCCCACCAAAGATGCAGAAGAGATCAAGGTCGAGTCAGGTTACGCCAAACAATTGTTGGCCGACCCGGAGGTGCAAGTCGAGGTGCCTGGGTTGGGAGACCGCGGACCCCGCATGCTCTCAAGGCAAGCGCTGGCTGGTGTCATTGAACCTCGTGTGGAGGAGATCTTTGCCTTGGTGCAACAAGTCATTCGCGATTCGGGCTTTGAGGAGGTCTTGTCTTCGGGCATTGTGATCACGGGCGGCAGCGCCTTGATGCCTGGCATGGTGGAGCTGGGGGAGGATATTTTCCTCAAGCCCGTGCGCCGCGGCGTGCCCAATTATTCAGGTGCTTTGGCCGATATGGTCTCGCAGCCCAGGGCTGCCACTGTGATGGGGTTGTTGGAAGAAGCGCGCTTGGGCCGTTTGCGGGGCTTCAAGGTGGCGCAAAAAAGTGGTTCGGTGAAAACCGCTTTCAGCTATGTCAAAGATTGGTTCGTAGGGAATTTTTGATGATCAAGGCAAAGAACAATTCAAAAAGAGTTCAAGTGACAGACGTGCAAAGACAACGATGGCGATGGCGATGGCAATGGCGCGGACCGGGTGTGCCGCGAGTGGAGGGTCATTGGCCCATGGGGGCCATGAGCACAGGGTCAAGACAAGAATTTGAAAGTGGGAGCGGATAGAAGAATTACAAAAAAGTGTGAAGAACAAAAAATAAGACATTCAAAGCCAATTCAAAGCAACTGCAGATTTAGATTAAAAAAACGGGAGAGAGTTATGAGTATAGAAATGATTGAAGTTGAAGGTTTCAACGCAGGCACGCAAATCAAAGTCATTGGCGTGGGTGGGGGGGGTGGCAACGCGGTGGAGCACATGATCAAAAGTGGTGTCAAAGGCGTCGAGTTTGTGTGTGCCAACACCGATGCGCAAGCGCTCAGAACCAGCTCCGCTCACCGTGTCATTCAATTGGGTCAGTCAGGACTTGGTGCCGGCAGCAAGCCTGAGCGCGGTCGTGATGCAGCCGAGATGGCGGTGGCAGAAATTCGTGAGGTCTTGGAGGGCTGCAACATGCTCTTCATCACCGCAGGCATGGGTGGTGGCACTGGAACAGGCGCAGCACCCGTGGTTGCGCGAGTGGCCAGAGAGATGGGGATTTTGACAGTTGGGGTGGTCACCAAGCCGTTTGACTGGGAAGGTGGGCGACGCATGACGCATGCAGAGTCAGGGCTGAGCGAGCTAGAAGAAAATGTCGACTCCTTGATCGTGGTTTTGAACGAAAAATTGTTACAAGTCTTTGGAGACGACATCAGCCAAGACGAGGCTTTTGCGTATGCCAACGATGTGCTCAGAAACTCGGTCGGTGGGATTGCGGAGATCATCAACGTTGAGGCTTTGGTGAACGTGGACTTTGAGGACGTGAGAACCGTCATGAGTGAACAAGGCAAAGCCATGATGGGAACGGCCAAAGCAAGTGGTCCTGAGAGAGCGCGCATTGCAGCTGAGCAAGCCGTAGCTTGCCCGCTCTTGGAGGGGATTGACATGAGTGGCGCCAAAGGTGTCTTGGTGTTGGTCACGGCGGCCAAAGGCGGGCTCAAACTCTCTGAGTCCAGGGAGGCGATGAGCACGATTTGTAAGTTCGCATCGAACGACGCACACGTGATTTACGGCACAGCCTACGATGAAGAGTTGGGTGATGAGATCCGCGTGACGGTGGTCGCAACGGGCTTGTCTTCGCCAGGTAAAAGTCAAGCGCAGCCCTTCAAAGTCATCCGTACAGGCACTGACAATGTGCCCCTTCAGGTCAATGCAAGCTACCACAACCCGGTCTCAAACCAGCCTCCAGCTCTTTTGCCCTCGCGCTTTGATGCGCCTGCGACAAATGTGCCCTCGGTGCCAGCCAACCCGTTTGTTGAAGACAGCACACCGGTGAGCATGGCGTCGGTGTTGTCAACACCCTCAGCGCCTGAGCAAAGGGCCAATCCTAGAAGCAGTCAAGCCCAACCCAATTACACCGACATGGCCGTCCCAAGTGTTTGGAGAACCAACCGCGTTCAAGCTGCAGCCAAGGTCGATGCGTTGGCGTCTGGGGGCATGGACGATTATGAAATCCCCGCTTTTTTAAGAAAGCAGGCCGATTGATCGCTCAAGAGACGAGCCGCTTTACAAGATCCACAAGGCCCACATGGTGCACATGGCGCACAACTTGTGGACTGGTGGTGCTCCATTGAATGGATACAGCAGATGTAGAATGAAGACATGCTTCAACAAAGAACCCTTCGTTCAATGACCCGTGCCGTTGGCGTGGGGCTGCACAGTGGGCAACGTGTGGAATTGGTGCTGCGCCCAGCCCAGCCCAACACGGGCATTGTGTTCAGACGGGTGGATTTGCCTGAGCCTGTAGACATTGCGGTGAATGCGCTGACGGTGAGTGACACCAGGTTGGCATCAACCGTGTCCAATGGAGGGGCGAAAGTCCACACCATCGAGCATTTGATGTCGGCTTGTTCGGGCCTGGGTATCGACAACCTGTACATCGACATCAACGCTGAGGAGGTGCCCATCTTGGATGGTTCCGCCGCCTCCTTCGTCTTTTTGCTTCAAAGTGCTGGCATTGAGCTTCAAAATGCAGCCAAAAGAATGGTGCGCGTTTTAAAAGAGGTGGTGGTCCGTGAGGGGAGTGCAGACAATCAAAAGTGGGCGAAGTTGACACCCTTTGAGGGTTTCAAGTTGAGCTTTGAAATTGATTTTCGTCATCCCGCCGTGGACTCGACTGGACAAATGGTGGAGTTTGATATGGCATCGGGTCGTTACTGCAAAGACATCGCAAGAGCCAGAACCTTTGGCTTTACCAAGGATGTTGAGATGATGCGTGCCAATGGACTGGCTTTGGGCGGAGGCCTGGACAACGCCATTGTGATGGACGACTACAGGGTCTTGAACAGCGAAGGCCTTCGCTACGACGATGAGTTTGTCAAGCACAAAATATTGGACGCCATGGGCGACTTGTACATTTTGGGCCTGCCTTTGATGGCCTCGTACAGCGCATTCAGATCGGGGCATGCCATGAACAATCGCCTGCTGCGCGAGTTGCTCTCCAACGCCGATGCTTACGAGACGGTGAGTTTTGAGCGTGAACAAGATGCGCCCAAAGGCCTGCGAGAGTTGGCCCCTGCATGGTAAGGGCCGTCGTCGTTTGAACACGGTTTGAACGACCAAGGCTTCATCAGCGCGATCGTCCGTCTTTCATGCGCCCTGTGTTGGATTTGATCAAGTCGGTGCTGCTCGTGAGCTTGCTCTGAATCCAAGCCACTTGGGCGTGTGTGATGGCCAAGCCCAAGGCATCCGACGCATCAAATCCAGCGGGCTTGGACAATTGCAAAAGTCGCCTGACCATTTCTTGAACTTGTGCTTTTTGCGCCTTACCGTGCCCTGCAACGGCTTTTTTCATTTGCAAAGCGGTGTATTCAGCGACCGGCAAAGCGCGCGAGACCAAGGCGCTCAGACAGGCCCCTCGGGCCTGTCCCAAAAGAAGGGTGGACTGTGGGTTCACATTCACGAAGACGATCTCGATGGCGCTCTCATGAGGCTGGTAGCGGTCGCTCACCTCACAGACCCCCTCAAAAATAGTTTGAATTCTTTTGGGCAGGTCGCCTTTGTCCAGGTGGGTGGTTTTGATGGTTCCACTTGCGATGTAGTGCAACTCTTGTCCAATCGACTCGATCACACCAAAGCCACAGTGTTGAAGCCCGGGGTCAATGCCCAATATTCTCATGGGAGCACCGCTCCTGGCATGCGCTGCTCAATCATCTCTGCACGAGAGGACAAATAGGTAGAGGCTGGTAACTTTTCGAAATACTTGGGCCGCGGTAGCATGACGGCCAGTCTAGCGGCTTGAGCCGCGTTCAAGGACTGCGCAGACGTGGAGAAGTAATGCTTCGCTGCGGCTTGTGCTCCAAAAACACCCTCTCCCCATTCGACGCAGTTGAGATAAATTTCTAGAATTCTTTTCTTGGGTAAAAGTGTTTCCAAATATACGGTGATCAAGAACTCTTGCGCTTTGCGAACGAAGGTTCGCTCGCTGGAGAGGAATAAGTTTTTAGCGAGTTGCTGGGTGATGGTGGAGCCGCCAACGATCTTGCCACTGTCAGCTTTGTTTTGAAGGAGCCCCATGGACACATTTTTTCCTGAGCCTGAGGATTGGTTCTTTTTCCAAGCGCGCTCTATGGCGCTCCATTGAACTCCATCGTGACGTGCAAAGAGGTCGTCTTCAGAGGCGATGACCGCTCTTTTGAGTTGGTTTGACATCTTCTCCAAAGGGACCCACTCCTGCGACCAATGCAGCGGCTTGGCAGAGAAGGACAGTCGAAGCAATTCGCTGCGCTGAAAGGCCGTGGACTGCGGATCCACATAGCGCATCAGCAGGACTTGCGAAAAAAAATACAGCTGAATCAATAAAAAAGCACCCAAGCAACTGAGCAATGCAAAGGTCAAGGCTTTTTTGAGTTTGAACATGGCAAAAAGGGTTCTAAGACAAGGGTGTTTTATTCATCAAAAACTTGTTGGCTCAACAAACCGTCTTTGGTGAATTGGAACAAAGACACGACCCCTAACAAGTCAGCTTGCTTTTTAAGTTCGGGTTTGAAGGCCTCAAAGGGTTGCGACTTTTGCACAATGGAGACAGCTCGACGATCAAGTTCAAGCATGCCAGAGCTTTTAAGGACCTCACTTTGGACGACTTCCCCTTTGGCGTTGATGGTCATCAGCATGGTGAGCGTGCCGTAAAGTTTCTTGCCATTGACGCTTGGGAAAAACTGCGTACCGGTGGACTCCACTTTTTGTTTGACCTCTTGGTAGTACTCGGCATAGACCACTTCCTTGGTCGATGGTGAGAGGTAGCGCTTTCGGGGTCTTGAGTTCTGCTCTTGAATGCGCTTGTCAATTTGCGCCAACCACTTGAGCAACGCTTGCCTGCGCAACTCTTGCTGGGGGTCTTGGATCACCTCTTTGAGGCTGGGTGTTTGGGAGAGTTGTTCTTTGAGTTGTGTCAACAAACGACTTTGTTCAGACTTCAATTGTTCGAGCCGTTCATTGGAGTCCCAGTGATCCGAGCCCATTTGGTGGGTTTCAGACTTCATGACGATCGAAGAGGCAAGGGAGCCATTGATCAAGTCGCCGCCACCTTGAAGGCTTGACTGAGCCAAGGCCTGAGGCTTTTCGTTGAGCACGTTCTTGGTCTTGGTGTTGATCAGAACAATTTGCAGGCTGGTGTCTTTGAGGATGCGTTGAACTCGGGGCAGGCTTGAAAAGGTCAAGGTCAGCACAGCGATATGAAATGCCATGGACAGCAGCATGGCATTGGAGAGCTTGATCGAAGAGCCTGGCCACTCATGCGGCCAGTTGAGTTGAAGGTTCAAGGTGCTCCATGCGTTCATTGTTCAAGTGCTCAACAATTGGATCTTGAAGGGAGGGGTTTGAAAACCATGGCTCAGTGGGCTTTCAATCCAACACCGCATTGGCTGTTTTGTCGTTGCTTTCGGTGTTGTCCATGCCCACTGAAATGTGCAAGGGACCGACCGACATGGCTTCATCGGCATCGTCTTCGCTGGGCGTGGGCACCTCCAGCCCTAAAGGGCTTTGGTGGGGGGCGCCGGATCCAGACCCAGCAAAGACGCTCGGCTTTTCAAGGCTTTCTAGGAATTGAGCTTGAATGTCCAAGCTGATGAGGTCAAGGCCTTGGAGCCTCACACGAATGATTTCGCCTTTTAAAAGCCCAGAGTTTCCAAGAACAGGCATCACCATGGGCAAGTCCAGTGCACGGACCATGATGGCTTGTCCGGGTAAGTTTTTAATGACCGAGGCCTTCAACTCCTGAATGTTTTCTTGTTCAATGTATTTCAGTGTCCAAAACCGCTCCATGCTGGCTTGGTAGCCGTTGTAGGCGCTGTAGGCGGCTTCAAAAGAAGAAATGATCGAAAACAGCTCCACGTCCTTGGGCTGGAAGGGGGCCACCAAAGCGGCGGTGTTGCCGTGCGTGGCGCAGGCGATGAGTTGCCATTGATTGACCAAGTCGGTGTAGCGGCGAAGGGGAGAGGTGCTCCACGCATAGCACGGCACGCCAATGCCTGCGTGTGGCAAAGCCTTGGTGCCCATTTTGACCTTGACGCCTGGCAACATGCTGGCTTGGGAGCGGTAGATCGCCGGTACGCTCAACTCAGCCATCCATTGGCCCCAGGTGCTGTTGGCCAAAATCATCGCCTCAGCCACAATCAAATCCAAGGCGCTGCCTCGTTGCCGCTCTGTGATGATGACGCGCTCGTTGCCTTGTGGCCCAGACCCGTGGGTCTTGGTCGTTGAGGAGAGCAGTGATTCAGGCGTCTCTATGGGGCCGCTCTCGAGCTTGAACTGATAGTCGGGGCGGTTGAAGTTTTCTGGTTTTCCTCGGACCCATTCTCTTTGTGCCTTCAAGTGTTTGGCCAGCCTGAACAAAAAGGCGAGTTGCTCTTGGCCGTCCTCGATGTCAAACAAAGATGTGGGAGGTGACTCTAGACTCTTGCTGTCATCGGTGGCTTCAAGCCAAGCGTTGTTGATCCAAGGTTCGAGCAAATCATGGCGCAAGTTGGCCTGAATATAAACCTCCTCCACAAGGGTTGTGCTGCCCTTGATATCTAGCGTCTCTTCATCCAAGGTGAGGTACAAAGAGAGGGCGGGACAGTATTGATCTTGTTTGAGCGTAAAGACGTCCACCACCTCAGGGGGCAGCATGGTGATTTTGTTGCCAGGCATGTACACCGTGGAGAGCCTGGCCCTGGCCAGGGTATCAAGAGCTTCACTGGGTTGAAAGCACAATGCAGGCGCAGCAATGTGAATGCCTAGAGTGACCTCGCCACTTTGTAGGCCACTCAGAGACAACGCATCGTCAATCTCCGTCGTCTGTGAGTCGTCAATGGAAAAAGCTTTGACACTGGACTTGGGCAAGGCTTGGTCAAAGGCCACGGCTGCAACAGCGGGAAAATGAACCCCTTTGGGGAACTGATCAAAGACAAAGCGTTGCCAGTGAAACTCATAAGCTGAGGTGATGGCACCAGCGTTTTGTAACAAGTGCAGAGGCGCTTTTTGGGCAAGCTTAGAGGCTTGCACAACGGCCTTGTATTCGGGCGCGTTCTTATCAGGCTTGAAGAGGATTTTATAGAGCTGATCGCGAACTTCTTTGGGGCATTGGCCTTGCGCCAAGGCTTCGCTCCAAGCGTCCGTTTGCTCTTGAAGGCGTTTTTTCTTTTCAATGGCGGCCAAGGCCAATTGAACCACTTCCGGGGCGGCCTTTTTAAAGCGACCTTTGCCTGAGCGGCGAAAATAATGGGGATTTTCAGACAAGATCAGCAGACAGGCCAGTTGCTCTCCCAGGGTGGCTTGGCTAGAAAAATACTCTTTGGCCAAATCATGAAAGCCAAACTCCTCTTCAGAGGCCAACTCATAGGCCATCTCCACGTCCATGTCCAAGGCAGTTTTTTTACCCAAAGACAAGATTTCGGCTGGAGCGGGTTTTTCAAAGCGCAGAAGCACTTGAGCCAATTTGGCCTTCACCCGTTTACCCGACTCCAATTCGATTTGAGCACTGGCGTCGGTTTCAGATAATATTTTGCCGGCGTTGAGTTTGCCAGCTTCTTCAAAAAATGCATGCATGCGCTCATTGTCCCATGGACTTTTGTAAGTGCATAAAAGAATCTTAAAAAAAGTGCTTTTTCGGCTTTTTCTCAACCGATAATATTGCAATGTCCATCGTCTTTCAAAAGCCCAACTATTTAAGAGGTTTGAGCCACTTGCTCAAGGGCTTGGACGGCCCTTTGGCCTTTGCGGTTTTTTTGCTGGCTTGCGCGGGCATGTTGACCATGTACTCCTCTGGCGGGGGAGATGCGCGCTTCATCGATCATGGCCGAAACATGCTGCTGGCGGGTTTCATCATGTTTGTGGTGGCACAAATTCCACCACACCGCTTGATGAGCTTTGCTCTTCCTTTGTACACCCTTGGGGTTGCGTTGCTGATTGCTGTGGCCGTTTTTGGGATGACCAAAAAAGGGGCCAAAAGATGGTTGTACTTGGGTATTGTGATTCAGCCAAGTGAAATTTTGAAGATCGCCATGCCGATGATGCTTTCTTGGTGGTTTCAAAAAAGAGAGGGCCAACTGCGAGCGCTTGACTTTGTGGTGGCCAGCATCTTGCTTCTGATTCCCGTGGGTTTGATTGTGAAACAGCCCGATTTAGGTACGGCCATTTTGGTTTTATCGGCAGGGCTTTATGTCATTTTCTTTGCAGGACTGAGTTGGAGGCTGATCATCCCACCTGTGATCTTGTTGCTTGCAGGGGCGATTGCATTGGTGATTTTGGAGCCGACATTATGTGACTCGGACTTTCATTGGCCAATGCTGCGTGAATATCAGCAGCAGCGCATTTGTACACTTTTGGACCCCAGCCGTGACCCGCTGGGCAAAGGGTTCCACATCATTCAAGGCATGATTGCCATTGGCTCTGGCGGTATTTTTGGTAAAGGTTTCATGCAGGGCACTCAAACGCATTTGGACTTCATTCCCGAGCACAGCACGGACTTTATCTTTGCCGCCTATGCAGAAGAGTTTGGCCTGCTGGGTGAAATCTTTTTGATCGTGGCCTTTTTGTTCTTGATCATCCGGGGCTTGAACATCGCCTTGGAGGGGCCGACCTTGTTTTCTCGCCTGTTGGCGGGCAGTGTGACTTTGATCTTCTTTACTTATGCGTTTGTGAACATGGCCATGGTCAGCGGTATCTTGCCCGTGGTGGGTGTTCCCTTGCCCTTCATCAGCTACGGGGGCACCGCCATGGTCACCCTTGGGTTTGGCTTAGGGATTTTGATGTCCATCTCCAAAGCCAAGCAATTGGTACAGTCTTGACTTGTTTTAGTGAGCCTATTTCTTTGACTTTCGCGTCGATAGGGTTAAAAAAAGGCTTGTTACAAGCCTGAACCAGAAAGTCTACAATGCGTCTATGAACCAAGCCCTTTCTCATCCCCCAAGTCCCTCTCTCATTGCTTTGGCCAGTCAAAGTCAAGCCCCGAAAACGCTGAACGGCAAAGCGAACGCTTTGGACGCCAAAGCTCGGCTTGAAGTGGCCCAAAGTCTTCTCCTGTCTCCTTTTGGTTTGACCGAGCAGCATCTCAACCGGGCTTTGGCGCACATCACGCAACATCAGGTCGATGATGCGGATTTGTATTTTCAGACCACTCGCTCAGAAGGATGGAGTTTGGAGGAGGGGATTGTCAAGACGGGCTCCTTTAGCATCGACCAAGGCGTTGGGGTCAGAGCGGTGAGTGGGGAAAAAACCGCATTTGCCTACTCGGACGATATCTCTTGGGAGTCGTTGTTGGATGCGGCCAAGACGGTTCGATCCATCACCAGTGCAATGCGTTCTGGAAAACAAAAAGTCCCCAAACGTCGTGTGCCTCACACCCGAGGGCTCTATGGCGTGTCTGACCCTATCGCCAGCATGGACAGCACGGCCAAGGTCAAGCTCCTTGAGAGAGTTGAGGGCATGGCCCGCGCGCAAGATCCAAGAGTCGTGCAAGTCATGGCCTCCTTGTCCATGGAGCACGATGTGGTGATGGTGGCCAGAGCGAACGGCACATTGGCCGCCGACATCAGGCCTTTGGTGCGGCTCAGTTTGACGGTCATTGTGGAGCAAAAAGGCAGAAGAGAAACGGGTTCTAGTGGCGGCGGCGGTCGCTTTGGACTTGCTTATTTTGACGATGTGCTGTTGACCGAGTACGCGAAAGAGGCCGTTCAAAGTGCGCTGATCAATTTACAGGCACGCCCCGCACCTGCTGGCGAAATGCCCGTGGTCTTGGGTCCTGGCTGGCCAGGTATTTTGTTGCACGAAGCCATAGGCCATGGTCTTGAAGGAGACTTCAACCGAAAGGGCTCTAGTGCTTTTGCAGGGCGCATTGGTAAACGGGTGGCGGCCAAAGGCGTGACGGTCTTGGATGACGGCACCCTGTCACAGCGCAGGGGCTCACTCAATGTCGACGACGAGGGGCACGTGAGTCAGAAAAATGTGTTGATAGAAGATGGTATTTTGCAAGGCTACATCCAAGACAGCATGAATGCTCGTCTCATGGGTGTGAAGCCAACAGGCAACGGTAGACGTGAGAGTTATGCGCATTTGCCGATGCCAAGAATGACCAACACCTACATGCTGGGTGGCGACAAAGACCCCCAAGAGATCATTGCCAGCCTCAAAAAGGGCATTTACGCCAGCAACTTTGGTGGCGGGCAAGTGGACATCACCTCGGGCAAGTTTGTGTTTTCCACCTCCCAAGCTTGGTGGGTTGAGAATGGCAAGTTGCTGTATCCCGTCAAAGGAGCCACTTTGGTCGGCAACGGCCCCGATGCCTTGACCCGGGTCAGTATGATTGGGTCAGACATGGCGCTTGACAGCGGCGTGGGGACGTGTGGCAAAGAAGGTCAAAGTGTACCGGTAGGAGTTGGGCAGCCGACCCTGCGCATTGAGGGCTTGACTGTGGGTGGAACGGCGTAAGTTCCGTTTTCGTGCTCGGCCGCACAAGTGTTTTGGCCGGCAAGGCCCTTTGCCTATAGCCACCATAAAGTTACAAGGCTAAAGCAGTTTCATTTCTAGTTTTTTTGTGATACATTTCAAACCATGAACAGCACATTCTTTCGATTTGGATACTTTTTCTTCTCAAGCCAATTTGGCGGTCGAGAGGTTTAAACGTCTTCCAAACGTTCGAAGCTTTCAAGCAAACCGCCTACCAAGGTGGTTTTTTTTTGGCCAATGGCAAATTCGAAACGCTTCAAGAAGCGATCAAGAGGCACCCCATGACACAGCAGCAACACATTGAACACCGCGGACTTCAAAGCATGGACCGAACCAGCGAAACCGACGATCAAAGGATCAAAGACATCACGGTCTTGCCCCCGCCTGAGCATTTGATACGTTTCTTTCCCATTCATGGCACGCCTGTTGAAGCTTTGATCTCAAACACACGTCGTGTCATCCAAGACATCATGCACAACAAGGACGATCGTCTTTTGGTGATCTTGGGGCCGTGCTCCATCCACGACCCGGGTGCTGCGATTGAATATGCCAAACGGTTGGTCAAAGAGAGGCATCATTTCAAAGGCACCCTTGAGATCGTGATGCGGGTTTATTTTGAAAAGCCTCGAACCACGGTGGGTTGGAAGGGTCTCATCAACGACCCTTATTTGGACGAAAGCTTCAAGATCGATGAAGGTCTGCGCATCGCAAGACAGTTGCTGATTGAGATCAATCGCCTGGGTTTGCCCGCAGGCAGTGAATTTTTGGATGTGATCTCCCCTCAGTACATTGGGGATTTGATTTCTTGGGGGGCCATTGGTGCACGAACCACAGAAAGCCAAGTGCACCGTGAGTTGGCCTCGGGGATTTCTGCGCCTATTGGATTTAAAAACGGCACCGACGGCAACATCAAAATCGCGACCGACGCCATTCAAGCGGCGGCCCAAGGGCACCACTTCTTATCGGTTCATAAAAATGGTCAGGTTGCGATCGTTCAAACTCAGGGCAACAAAGACTGCCATGTGATTTTGCGCGGAGGGAAAAAACCCAATTACGATTTGACCAGTGTTCAAGAGGCTTGTGCTGAGCTTGAAAAAGCCAAGTTGCCCTCAAGGCTCATGGTGGACTGTAGCCACGCCAATGCCAACAAGCAGCACAAGCTTCAAATGGAGGTGAGCCAAGACATCGCGCAGCAATTGGCCTCGGGCTCAGAGCATGTATTCGGTGTGATGATTGAAAGTCACCTGATCGGTGGTGCACAAAAGTTCACACCAGGGCGTGACAGTGTGCAGGCCTTGAGTTACGGCCAAAGCATCACCGATGCTTGTCTCAGTTGGGAAGATTCTTTGTCGTGTTTGCAGACCCTGTCGGATGCTGTCCTTCAAAGGCGAAGAAACAAAGGGCATTGAACAATTAGACTTTGGCTTTTAAGGCGTCCGTGAGTTTTTGATGGATGCCGCCAAAGCCACCATTGCTCATGCAAATGATTTGATCGCTGGCTTGAGCGTGTGATGCGACTCGCGCCACAAGTTCGTTCAAATCGGAGCTGCAAAAGGCCTTGTCGCCCAAGGCCGACAGGGCTTCTTGTGCCTCCCAATCCAGCCCCTGGGTGTAGCAAAAGCTCAAATCTGCACTGGCCAGGCTATCTGGCAGCAAGGCCTTCATGCTGCCAAGTTTCATGGTGTTGCTTCGAGGCTCAAAGACACACAGGATCCTGGCGGTGTTGCCCACTTGCCGTCTCAGACCCTCGAGCGTGGTTTTGATCGCGGTGGGGTGGTGGGCAAAATCGTCAAAGACATTGACGGGCGTTGTTGAGGGCTGGCCTGCAAGCATCACCTGAGCTTTGAGCTCCATGCGGCGTCGTACGTTTTGAAAATGTGTCAGTGCTTGAATGCTGAGCTCAGCACTCACGCCCACATGGTGGGCCGCTGCTATAGAGGCCAATGCATTCATTTGGTTGTGGACCCCTTGGACCGTCCACGTGAGTTGGCCCACTGAAAGACCTTTGTGCAGCACCTCAAACGATTCAGGCGGGCCCTTGAGCGTCCAATCGGACAGGGGTGCAAATGATTGGCTAGCAAAACTCTCACATTCGCTCCAAAGACCCATGCTCAACACCCGCTTTATGCTCTCCTCGTGCGCATTGAAGATGACGCGTCCGCTTTGTGGAACGGTCCTGAGCAAGTGGTGGAACTGTTTTTCAATGGCTTGAAGGTTTTCAAAAATATCTGCATGATCGAACTCCAAATTATTGAGCACGCAGGTCTTTGGCCGGTAGTGAACAAACTTGCTGCGCTTGTCGAAAAAAGCGGTGTCGTATTCATCGGCTTCGATCACAAAGAGGGGCTGCTGTAGGGTCTGAGGTTTTGAGGCCTTGGCGTGACTAGACGTAGGGAGTCTCGCCGAAGACTCAAAATTCAAGGGCACGCCACCAATCAAATAACCAGGTGAGAGCTTGGCGAATTCTAAAATCCACGCCAACATGGACGCTGTGGTGGTTTTACCATGGGTACCAGCGATGGCCAGAACATGAAAGGGGTTCTCTGCGGTGTGCAAGATGTGTTCGGACAACCACTGCGGGCCACTGGTGTAGGGCAGTCCCTGGTCCAAGATGGCTTCCATCAAGGGGTATTTGGCCAAGCCAGCGGTGTTTTTTTGCCTAGAGACGACATTGCCGACGACAAAGAGGTCAGGCTTTAAGTTCAGTTGTTCAATGCCATAGCCATCCATCAGCTCAATGCCTAGGCCTCTCAATTGATCGCTCATGGGAGGATAAACGCCGGCGTCGCAGCCGGTGACCGTGTGCCCGCCTTGTCTGGCCAAGGCGGCCAAGCCGCCCATGAAGGTGCCGCAAATGCCTAAGATGTGTATGTGCATACGCGCTATTTTATGTGCAAGAGCGTGCTGCTTTGGGTTTTAGGATCGGATGGGTCTGTGCAACTAAAAAAGAGTGCACAATGTTGTCCATGAACCGTATTCAAGAAGAAATTGCCTCTGTGGCGGCCAGATACATCGTGGAGGATGGTTTGGAGTTCGGTCCAGCCAAACACCAAGCGCTCAAGACCTTGGGGGTGAGTTCAAAAGTCCCCCTGCCCTCCAATGAGGTTTTAGAAGAAGCGGTCTTTGAGCACTTGAGCTTGTATGCTGAGGCGTCGCAGGCGCAAGAGCTTCAGGCCTTGAGGGCGTTGGCCTTGACTTGGATGCGGCGCTTGGAGGTCTTTCGACCTCATTTAACGGGAGCGGTTTGGAAGGGCTTTGCAACTTCCAAGTCTGACATCTATTTGCAGCTCTTTTGCGATGACTCCAAGAGCGCTGAAATCGAGTTGATCAACCAGGGCTTGGACTACCAAGTCAGCGCTGTCAAAGGTTTTAGGGGCGAAATCGTCGATGCATTGAGTCTGAACATCAAGCACCCAGAGTTAGGCGTTTTTGTCGGTCTTCATTTGATGGTCTATGACTTGGATGATTTAAGGGGCGCGCTTAAACCGAATGCCAAGGGTAGAATTCAAAGAGGAGACGCCAAGGCCTTGCAAAAGTTGCTGGACGCCTCCATTCCAGATGAGGGGCTGTCTTGATCGCAAGCAAAAGGGTCGCTGCTCCTGGCGTTCAATTTGTCCCTTTTGCTAAGAAAGTCGATCACGTTCATGAGCTCGAACCCGTTGTTTGCCAAAAGAAGCTTGCTCACCGCCTTGGGTATTGGTTGCGCCCTGGCTGGTTTGGGTGTTTCTTGGTGGAGAGAAAAGTCCCGACAAGAAACTTTTTTGAGCTTGGAGGCGCGTAACGCTCTGTGGCAAGCGCAGTTGGAGGCTTCAAGCTCTGAGACGGTGTCCTTGTCTGACTTCAAGGGACGCAAGTTGGTCATCAACTTTTGGGCCACATGGTGCGTGCCGTGTGTAGAGGAAATGCCTCTATTGGACGCCTTCTTTCAACAAAATGCAGCAAAAGACTGGAAAGTTTTGGGTTTGGCGATTGATCAACCCAGTTTGGTCAAGAAATTTTTAACTCAAAGGCCGGTGTCTTACCCCATTTTGTTGGCTGGATTGCAAGGAACGGAGTTGTCTAGACTTTTGGGGGATGAGCAAGGCGGCTTGCCCTTCACGGTCGTGTTGAACGAGGCGGGACAAGTTGCTTTTAGAAAAATGGGCAAGTTGCACCCAGAAGATTTACAGTCATGGCTCAAAATATGAGCTCAATGGTCGTTAAAACCCCTTAAATGTATCTAAAATTAAACAAATAAGTGTTTTAAGCGAGTCCTTTTGTTGCTCATGCCAAGTGGATCGTGTGTTTGAACGCTGCTGCTAGGGGGGGGATCAGGACACAAGAAGTTCATGCTTCTTCAATTGCGATTTCATTCGAATCAAAGGCCCAAGGCTAAAAACTTGAAATATCGCCGAAATTAGTGTAAATTACACTCTTTTGATGCGAGATGGCGAATATTTATGGATTTGAGAAAACTTAAAACCTTGATCGACTTGGTTTCTGAGTCCAATGTGGCGGAATTAGAGATCACTGAGCCAGAGGGCAAGGTACGAATCGTCAAAAGTCAAGGCGCCCAGTATACCCCAGCGACCCATGGTTCAGGCCTGACCCCCATGCCCATCGCGTCCATCGATTTGAATGCTCCCCAGTCCGCTTCGGTGCTGACACCCACGGCGCAAGACCCATCCAATGTCCCAGCCCAAGCGACATCGCTCACCTCTTCGGCTCACGTGGTCAAGTCTCCCATGGTTGGGACCTTTTACCGTTCAGCCAGTCCAGAATCCGCGCCTTTCGTTGAGGTGGGAACGGTGGTCAAGGAAGGGGAGACCATTTGTATCATTGAAGCGATGAAGATTTTGAACGAAATCGAAGCCGACAAGAGCGGCACCATTACAAAAATTCACGCCCTGAATGCTCAAGCGGTCGAGTACGGCAGTGCTCTATTTGACATTGAGTGATGGGTCGAGCATGTTCAAGAAAATATTAATTGCCAACCGAGGCGAGATCGCGCTTCGGATCCAAAGAGCTTGCAACGAGCTTGGCGTCAAGGCGGTGATCGTTTACTCCGAGGCGGACCGAGAGGCCAAGTACGTCAAGCTGGCAGAGGAAGCCGTTTGCATTGGACCAGCAGCCTCTGCGCAAAGTTATCTCAGCATGCCGTCCATCATTTCTGCTGCCGAGGTGACAGACTGTGAAGCGATCCATCCCGGCTACGGCTTTTTGAGCGAGAACGCCGACTTTGCCGAAAGGGTTGAGAAGAGTGGCTTTCAGTTCATCGGCCCCACGCCTGAATCCATCCGCATCATGGGCGACAAGGTTGCGGCCAAACAAGCCATGATCAAAGCGGGCGTGCCCTGCGTGCCAGGCTCAGAAGGAGAGTTGCCCAGTGATCCAGTGCTCTTGAAAAAAATAGCAAAAACCATTGGTTACCCCGTGATCATCAAGGCGGCTGGAGGTGGCGGGGGGCGAGGCATGCGCGTGGTGATCGACGAGGAGCACTTGTTGAGCGCCGTGCAGACCACCAAAGCCGAGGCGTTGTCGGCCTTTAGCAACCCGGCGGTCTACATGGAGAAGTACCTGCAAAATCCGCGTCACATTGAGATTCAAATCTTGGCCGACCAACACAAAAATGCGGTCTACTTGGGTGAGCGAGATTGTTCCATGCAAAGACGCCATCAAAAGGTCATTGAAGAGGCGCCAGCACCGCATATTCCTAGAAAGTTGATCGAGAAAATTGGTGAGCGCTGTGTGGCCGCTTGCAAGCGAATCAATTACAGAGGAGCCGGGACCTTTGAGTTTTTGTATGAAAACGGTGAGTTCTACTTCATTGAGATGAACACCCGCGTGCAAGTCGAGCACCCAGTGACCGAATACATCACACATGTGGACATTGTGAAAGAGCAAATTCGCGTGGCTGCAGGCTTGGCGCTTTCTTTCAACCAAAAGCAAATCACATTCAGCGGTCACTCCATTGAGTGCAGAATCAATGCAGAAGATCCCTTTAAATTTACACCTTCGCCAGGGCGCATCACCATGTGGCACCCCCCAGGTGGACCAGGGGTCAGGGTGGATTCACATGCCTATACCAACTATTATGTGCCCCCCTACTATGACTCCATGATCGGCAAGATCATCGTTCATGGAAATACCCGAGAACATGCCTTGGCTAGAATGAGAACGGCCTTGGCAGAGATGGTGGTAGAAGGCATTCATACCAATGTGCCCCTGCACAGGGAGATCATGCAAGACCCCAAATTCATTGAAGGTGGAACCAACATCCATTACCTTGAGCATTGGTTGACGACCAGGCCCAAGCCTAAAAAGATGGATCCTCAATAGGGGGTCTGACGTCCGTTTTTAATGTCCTCAACTTGATGCGATTGAACCTCCATGATTGAACTGCACATCCTAGCTCCTCAAGACCAAGTGGAGAGTTTGAGCGATGTGCTTTTGGAATTGTCTGCCTTGAGCGTGAGCGTAGAGGACGCGGATGCGCACACAGAACATGAACAAGCTCTCTTTGGGGAGCCGGGTATGCCGCCACCGGCGAGCTCTTGGGTTCGATCCAAGGTCATGGCCTTGTTTGATGATGAGGGCGTGTTGAAAGAGGCCAAAGACTGCTTGCTGGGTTTGGAGGCTTTTGAGAGTTGTCAAATTCTCACTGAAATTGAAGTTCCTCCGGAAGATTGGGTGCGCATCACGCAGGCTCAGTTTCAGCCAGTTGCGATCACAGAGGATTTTTGGATCGTGCCTTCATGGCACGAAGTTCCATCCTATGCCAAGAAAGTCATTCGTCTCGATCCCGGTTTGGCTTTCGGCACGGGTACACATCCAACGACTCGCATGTGTTTGGCTTGGTCCACGCAACACGATTTTGATGCCGAGCGTGTCATGGACTATGGCTGTGGTTCAGGGATTTTGGCCATTTCAGCGGTGCTTCATGGCGCAAAGCATGCAGATGCTGTGGACATCGATCCATCGGCTGTGCAGGCGGCCCAACAAAATGCCAGGGACAACCAAGTCGACGATCAAATGCAGGTGGGTTTGCCCGATACCTCCAAGGGCCCTTATGACACCGTGTTCGCCAATATTTTGGCCACACCCTTGAAAGTCTTGGCGCCACTGCTGTGTGGCTTACTGAAGCCAGGAGGCCATTTGGTTTTGGCGGGGATTTTGGAGCGGCAAGAAATGGAGTTGAAAGAGGCCTACGCCCCTTATTGTCATTTGGAAGTCAGCAATGTCTGTGAAGGTTGGATCTTGATGACCAGTCGCATCACTTCAAGCCCGGCGTAAAGCGAAAAGGCTTTTATGAATCCAACCGATTTTGATGAGCAGTCGATGACAAAGCTTTGCAAATGTCCGCAATGTTCTCAGCATCTGGTCTTGTTGGATGAACTGCTGGGTCGTGCAGAGGGTTGGGTGCGTTGCTCCAATTGTGAGCAAGTTTTTTTGGCCATGGCGTGTTTGATCGATACACCAGAGCTCAAAGCTGAGCAAGCATGGAGCCAAGCACCCAAGAAGCCCCGGGGTGCAGCGGCCCTTCAAGAGCCGCAGAACCCGATCAGCATCGATGAGTTTTTGTATCAAAAGACCCTTCGACATCAAACCCACCTTCCACCGCCAGGGCCTGAGCTAGGCAGATCGCAGGGCCATTCGGGTGCAAGTGATCTCAAGCACGCGCTCAATGAGGTTCGCTCGCACAAAAGAAAGAAAGGCTTTGGCTTTTGGCGTGTCTCGCTCTTGTGTGTGGTGATGGTTCTGCCCATGTGGTTCACCTACCGATTCAGAAACGAGTTGGCGGCCCTTCACTCGGGCTTAAAAGAACCTTTGGTGAAGATGTGTGAAATTCTCAACTGTCAAATCGAGTGGCCCCGCGATCTTTCAGCTTTGAGCATCGAGAGCAGCGCTCTAGAAAAAGAGGAGCGGCCTGACAAAGAGGGCAAGTCCAATGTCGCTGGCTCGAGCAAACGCTACAAATACCTTTTGAGTCTTAGAATCAGAAACAGCTTTAGCTACCCCTTGGCCTTGCCAAAAGTCAAACTCCTGCTTTTAGATGAAAAAGACCAAGTGATGTATGAGCGAACCTTGGAACTCTCTTTGAAAGAAGAGCCTCAAGTGATCAAACCAGGAGGCTTGAATCAATTTCTTTTGCCTCTCAATTTAGAGGATGCCCCAAGTCTTGTGCCCAATGGCTACAGAATCGAGTTGGAGTAAGGGGTGCAATTGGGATCTTTGTTTTTTCTTGACGAGGCATGCAGCATGCCTTTTAATTTTTATTCACTTTTTTAACGGACGATGCAACAACCATGGCTTCTTTGATATGCGGCTCTTTTGCCTTTGATACGATCATGAATTTTGAGGGGCGATTTGCCGAGCAAATCTTGCCTGATCAACTGCACATTTTGAATGTTTCCTTTTTGGTTCCAGCTTTGAGAAGAGATTTTGGAGGATGTGCAGGCAACATTGCCTACAGCTTGAAGCTGTTGGGTGGTGAACCCTTGCCCATGGCAACACTTGGCCAAGATGGGCACACGTATTTGGCCCGTCTAAAAGACTTGAAGATTTCGACGCAATTCATCAAAGAGGTGCCTGACTCCTACACCGCTCAAGCGATGATCATGACGGACCATGACAACAACCAAATCACCGCCTTTCACCCTGGGGCCATGAACCAAGCGCATTTGAATGTCATCGATGCTTCGCACAACATCAAAGTGGCGATCATTGCACCTGATGGCAAAGAGGCCATGATCAACCACGCGCAGCAGCTCTTTGATTTAAAAATTCCTTTTGTCTTTGATCCAGGGCAAGGTCTTCCCATGTTCAATGCCGAAGAGTTGAAGGTGTTCATCTCTCAGGCCACGTGGGTCACGGTGAACGACTACGAAGCGAAGATGCTCGAAGAGCGGGTGGGACAAACTGTGGCTGAAATTTCAAAGTCCCTCAAGGGCTTGGTCGTGACGCTGGGTGCGGATGGATGCCAGGTATGGGTGAACGGACAGAGCACGCACGTCGCTCCTGTGAAAGCCGAGCGCATATTGGACCCCACGGGCTGTGGGGATGCTTGGCGAGGAGCGTTGTTGTTTGGATTGGAGCAAGAGTGGTCCTTGGTCCAATGTGCCGAGTTGGGCAACAAAATTGGGGCACTCAAAATTGCACAAAAGGGCACGCAAAACTACCACCTCTAGCCCATGCATGGTCGGCCCACGTCTGTTGGCGGGCTTGAGCCACAGAGCTGCCCTCCTCGGGGCCTAGGGAGAAGAGCGAAAGCATAAAAAAAGCCCGGTACGCTAGCACCGGGCTTTAGGATTTAACGAAGTCTCAGTCTTTAGGGCTTGATGGCTGTCGGAAACGGCCATGCAGCTTGAGGATTGAGCGTCGTTTGCGCGGCAGGTGTTACATGCGCGCGAGCAGCGGGTTTTTTCGCGGCTTTTTTAGCGGGCTTTTTTTTTACAGCTGCTTTTTTGGCTGCGGGCTTTTTGGCCGCTGGCTTTTTAGCAACGGCCTTATTTGCAACCTTTTTAGCTGCGGGCTTTTTGGCCGCTACTTTTTTAGCTGCAGGCTTCTTGGCCGCTACTTTCTTGGCTGCTGGCTTTTTCGCCGCTACTTTTTTAGCCGCTGGTTTCTTAGCTGCTACTTTCTTTGCTGCCGGCTTTTTAGCCGCTACTTTCTTTGCTGCGGGCTTTTTAGCCACAACTTTTTTTGCCGCGGGCTTTTTAGCCGCTGGTTTTTTTGCAGTTGCCATAACTTATCTCCTAGATCAAGATTAAAGATCGTTGAGTAAAAAAACACTCCGAGCTACTGTTGAGCATAGAGCGATTCAGGGTGTTGGACCCGGGTCCAGCACCTTGAACAGGGTGAGTACCACTCAAAAAAGCCACTTTGTTAAAAAGTGCAAGATAAGAGGTGTACAAATTGGAATGCATGAGGAAAAAGTATTGGGTTCAGTCCCAAGACAAAGTACCGCCTGTTTGGTACTCAATCACACGGGTTTCAAAGAAGTTTCTTTCCTTTTTGAGATCAATCATTTCACTCATCCAAGGGAAAGGATTTTCTTCATGGGGAAACAAGGTCTCCAGGCCAATTTGTTGCGCGCGACGGTTGGCAATGTAGCGCAAATAGCCTTTGAACATGGATGCATTCATGCCAAGAACGCCTCTTGGCATGGTGTCTTCTGCGTACCTGTACTCAAGCTCAACCGCTTTAGCAAACAGTTCAGTGATCTCAGCCTTGAACTGATTGGTCCAAAGATGCGGGTTTTCAAGTTTGATCTGATTGATCAAATCAATGCCAAAATTGCAGTGCATGGACTCATCGCGCAAGATGTACTGGTACTGCTCAGCGGCACCCGTCATTTTGTTTTGACGTCCCAAGGCCAAAATCTGTGTGAAGCCCACATAAAAGAAGAGGCCCTCCATCAAGCATGCAAAGACGATCAACGACTTCAGCAAGGTCTGATCGGTCTCAGGTGTGCCGGTGTGAAAGTTGGGATCCATGATCGCCTGGATGTAGGGAATCAAGAACTCATCTTTGTCACGAATGGAGGAGACTTCGTTGTAGGCGTTGAAGATTTCGCTTTCATCCAAACCCAATGACTCCACAATGTATTGGTAGGCATGTGTATGAATGGCTTCTTCAAAGGCCTGGCGCAACAAAAACTGACGACACTCCGGTGCAGTGATGTGGCGATAGGTGCCAAGCACAATGTTGTTGGCAGCCAAGGAGTCTGCGGTGACAAAAAATCCCAAGTTTCTTTTAACGATGCGTCTCTCGTCTTCGGTCAAACCGTTGGGATCTTTCCAAAGCGCGATGTCACGCGTCATGTTGATCTCTTGAGGCATCCAATGGTTGGCGCAGGTCGAGAGGTACTTCTCCCAAGCCCATTTGTACTTGAAAGGCACCAGTTGATTGACGTCGGTTTGGCCATTGATGATGCGCTTATCAGCCGCATTGATGCGTTTGCCAGAGAGGGTTGCTTTGGGCAGTGCTGGAGCAGCACTTGGAGCAACTGCAGCGGGGATGACTGCACCGTCGTTGAGCGTTCTGCTGCTCACTTCAGTTGGGCTTGAAGGTGAGAAATCCAAGTGGCTCGTGGAGTCACTTAAGTGTTGTGTTGGCGATGTAGGTGTAACTTCTTCTTCCCAGGTCAGCATATTTTTTTCCAATGTTCGAATTATCAGCGCAACGCATTGATTTGAAAAGAGTTCAAACCCGATGTGATGCAAGAGTGTTGTTCCATAGCATCGACTCTGTGCAAGAGAGGTGATGCGGTTGAAAGCTTTGAGTTCGTCAAATTTATCAAATTAACACAAATCAAAGGTGAGAAAATCTAATTGCATTGATCAAGTAAATCTTTTCACCTTTGATTCATGCTTGTTTTTTTCAAAAGAAGATTCAAAAAAAACAGCATGAACCCGAGGTGTTCAGCGCAATTGCTGAACTTTTATTGGCACGACT